>OFDN01000029.1_pt1 | contig 183080 bp, 176 predicted proteins | sample 1520971 | NCBI WGS metagenome assembly OFDN01 (sample SAMEA94257418, study PRJEB24077) | hot springs metagenome | biome: Aquatic biome; feature: Geographical feature; material: Water | place: India | collected 2012-06-12 | depth 5 m
TGCTTACTTTTTCCCATACTTTATCAGCGGGTGCGTTAATCGTGATCTCTTCTTTTACAGTCAACGTTTTGGCATGTTCAGCAAAGACATTAAAACTTGCGCCTAGTAATAATACGGATATCAATAAATTCGATTTCATCATCTGCTCCAAATTTGGTTTATAAAATATATCAATCCAGATATATACAGACCAGTATACACCTTTGGTATACAGAACGGTATAGTACGATGAAAAATTATTTTCTTACTTAAGTTTTACTCCTAATAATCCACTCGCCGCTTAATGATTATTTCGATTTTGCTTTGGCAATATTCAGTCCAGCCTCGGCTTCGGCCTTACGTCCGGCATCAGCATCCTCACGCCCTGGTCTTGGGCTTGCTGAGATTGCTTTTTGATAATATGGAATTGCTTGCTTGTATTCGCCCTGCTCACTTAGAAAATCAGCATAAAAGAAGTTGGGGTCTATCCCTTCCGGGTTGATTTGTAGTGCTTTTTCAAGGTAGGTTTTGGCCTTTTTCTTATCGCCAAAACCAATTGGCCAACCAGGTACTTTGTAATAAAGCGAGCCTAAACTGGTATAAGCGGAGCCATTTAAAGCATTTGGATTGATCTTTTCTGCAGCCAGTAACAGGTCACGTGCTTTTTCTGCAAATTTGAGTGCACCAAGGCCCCCTTTAGCCTTTGCATACCCAGCGTTGGCAATGCCTTCCCAAATCAACGCATCTGCTGCATTGGATGATTTCTCAGTAAGTTGGTGGGCTTGCTCGGTCAATTTTTTAAAGGCCGCTTCTTGCGCATCTTTAGGGGTTGAATAGTTGGCTTTTGCCCATTCATGCTGAATGATGGCAATTTCAGCATCCAGCTTTTCGTCCGCATATGTTAAGCCCGTGAATAATGTGATGAGAACGGCTGTGAGCCATAGTCTACTGTTCTTCATTGTTAAATAACCTTTCAATATGTGTAAGATAAAATGCCCAATTGAGATGTTTGGCCTAGCTTGCTAAATTTCTGATTGCAACGACCTGTGGTAGATGTTTGTAATAAGAACCCCAGTTGACCATTTCCTCGGCAGCCAGTCGGGTTGGATCTGCAATCTGGAGTGGGAATACATCCACACCACCTTTAATCAAGCCATTTTGAAGGGTATGGTGCGCTGTGGATACGCACCATTGAACACCTGCATCAATACTATGCTTAATGACATGGGCTATTAAAACACCTGAGTTACGTGGGTTTGAGACGGCCAGATTTCCGATTTCAGTAATATCGGAGCGGAGAACAGTTTGGTTGAGTTGGTTTGAGATAACGCGCTCAATCGGATCATCTAGATACTGCTCCAAAAACAACGACGAGCTATTCGCCTCTCGCATTCCGAATGCAGCCATTAGCTGATAATTATCATCGCGTAATGCGATTAGTGTGGGCATAAAGGTTTTTATCTTTGCTTGATATGCATGATAAAAAACCTTGGCGATAAATGATTCCACTTCAGCTCGGTCAGGATGATTTACATCTACTTCGAACGTGCTGATTTCGTTTACGGTATATCTTTTTGGTTTTGCAAAAGTCCTTAGGCTATAGGCTTTGTCAGCATAAAAAGTATCTGTGTTTGATGGACTTGTATCTCTGTACATGCATCACTTTCAGTGATAAAGATACACATGTCATGCAATCAATATGCCATGAATTTTATTTAATACAAATCAATAACTTATTAAATTACAAGCAAGCAGGTTAATGCAAAATTTGCATGAACTCAATTAAACAACACGCAAACTTTGCAGGGTATTTTTGATTCAACATTTAGCGTTGAATCAGGTGTTTGCTTAACAAGGGGCGATTTCGATTACCCCGCTTTAATATTGGCACTTTATTTAACCATCGGTCTGATGGCGGAAAACCCGGCATCGATAGACCATACTTGCCCGGTGACTCTGGCTGCGTGATCTGATAACAACCATGCCATCAAATCAGCCACATCTTCGGGGTTCCCTATGCCTTTAAGAGGGTATTGCTTTGCGGCCACTTCACGCATCAGCTCGCTGCTTAAAATATTGGCAGATGCTGCGGTATCTAAAATGCCAGGAGCAACTACATTCAGACGAATATTTGCATTGGCGTAAGTGGCTGCCGCACTGCGCACCAAGGCTTCAACACCACCTTTAGCGGCTGCAACGGCTTCGTGGTTTTGTGTGCCAATTTGCGCGGCGGCGGATGACACAAATACAGCAGCACCCGGCAAAGAAACTTGCTTTAAATAGTGTGTGAATGCAGCCAAGGTATGAAAGGCACTGAATAAATTAGCCTGCATGCAATCCATAAAATCAGCTTCTTGCATGCGATGTAATGAGCCCAAGCGAATATTGCCCACGCAATGTGCCAGCGCTGTTGGCATTAATTGTTTGTTCCGAATCTCTTCAAAGATATATTGAGCGCCCGATACTTGCGAGCAATCTGCGATGATCTGGGTATGTTTATCGCCATAGACTGATTTTAGCTTGTCGGCATCTCGGCCCACCAATATTAATTCCGATTGTTCTGCTAGCAACTTTTTGGAAAGGGCTTGGCCTAAACCTCCGCTTGCTCCTGTGATGACCGCAACTTTTTTCAAATAAGTACTCCAAATAATATTGTTGATGGAGTGCTAAAGAAGACAAACGTTTCACTGCGCAAGCATGAATTCATATATGTGAAATAACAAACGATTTCATAACTATCGACATCATGAACAGTGCAAAACGTATCACCACACCAAAGAAGTTATTGAAGAGCAAATGGACCGCCGTTTCGCCAACGCGTAAAGAGAAACATTTTATGGTCACCAAACTGATAGTGCCCGAACAACCTGAACATCCCGTTGAATTCGTTGAAATAGAGGCGGTGCATTCTAAGCGCGTTCAGCAAATTGCTTGGCAAACATTAAACGACAACACCGTTTGGTTACAAGGTTGGCTTTAAGGTGTAAATATGGAAAAACGCGTAGCTATTATTGGGGCAGGCATGGCAGGTTTAAGCTGCGCCATGGCGTTGCAACAAGCAGGTTTTGGGGTGACCTTGTTTGAGAAAAGCAGAGGCGTTTCTGGAAGATTATCCACACGCGTAACAGACGCTTGGCAGTGTGACCACGGAGCGCAGTACTTTACCGCACGGGATCCGTTGTTTGATGCGGAGGTGCAACGTTGGGTTGCGCAGGATGTGGCGCGGATATGGCAACCACGTCTGATGGTGTTTGATGGCACAGGTTTGATAGCCAAAGTGGATGATGGTAAAAATAAACGTTATGTAGGCTACCCAAGCAATCACACTCCCGCAAAGTGGTTAGCGAAAGCGCTGAATGTGGTCACGGAGTCCACCGTGATTGGCATCCATCAGCAAGATGACCAATGGCTGGTGAATTTGATGGAACAGGGAGTATACCCAGATAGTTTTGACTCGGTAATATTAGCCATACCCGCCCCGCAGGCAGCTCAATTGTTAAAAAATACCTCTTCAGCGCTTTATCACTTTTGTAATGCCGTTGAAATGCGGCCTTGCTTTGCCTTGATGCTGCATTTTCAACAACCTATCCCTTGCCAATTTGATGGGCTTTTTGTACAAACCGGCGCGTTGAGTTGGGTAGCCAGAGACAGCGCAAAGCCAGGTCGCAAAACTGACGGAGACTCATCATCTGAGGTTTGGGTGCTGCATGCTGCTTCAGAATGGAGTGCTGAGCATGTGAATACCGACCGCGATTGGATTGCCCAAACCATGCTTTCTGCCTTTCATCATCTACTCAAGTTGGATACCTCAGTGCAATCATCTGCTTACGTATTACAAGCACCTCAGCAGTTTAGCCTACACCGTTGGCTATATGCAGACACGGCTACCAGCATCACCGATATTTACCATTATGACGCAACTGAACGGATCGGTATTTGTGGGGATTGGATGAATGGAGGAAAAGTGCAAGGAGCTTGGCTCAGCGGGTTGCATCTTGCCCAAGCACTCATGTCTGCTAAGGCAACTGAGGGTGTCCATGGCTGACGGCGTAAAAAGCCAAACTAGCGATTGATTCAATCAGATTGCCTATTAGCCACTTGCCTAACCTAACTATGGACGCACATAACCCTACAACCAACATATTGACCATTTATTATGATGGCCAATGCCCATTATGCTTGGCGGAAATTCACTATTTAAAGCATCACAATCCGCATCAATTGCTAGCGTTTGCGAGTTTGCAATCGCTTAATCAAGCCGACTGTGATATCAACTGTGAGCTCGCTATGCAGACCATCCATGCTCGATTGGGAAACACCATCATCACAGGCCCGCAGGTGTTTTTCGAGGCGTATCAACGTACCAATTTAACTATCCTCCCCTTTCTGTTTTCATTTACACAGATACGTGATTGCTATGCGAAGTTTTATGTAGTGTTTGCGAAATACCGTCATGCGATTTCCAAATGCATCGGCCCTGTATTGCTGCGGATTGCTTATTGGAAATACCCAAGTCAAAACAATAAGTAAGTTCCAAATACACCCCTAAAAATTCTAAAAAAACAAGCGCACTAATCCGCAAAAGCCCTGTCTATTTAGCGTGTGAATATTTATTAAACTAAGGAAAATGGAAATGCTAAAGATGAAAACAACTTTATTTTTAACTGGTATTGCGTCTGCGATGTTTGCTAACGTAGCTTTTGCAGGTGCATGTGATGTCAATGTGGAGGCCACTGCGGCCATGGCATTTAATGTGAAAGAGATTGCCGTGCCAAAAACTTGCAAGGAAATCACTTTAAACTTAAAAAACGCTGGCACCATGTCCAAATCTGTTATGGGTCATAACGTGGTGATTGCTAAAACTGCTGATATGCAAGCCGTGATTAGCGATGGCATGACAGCCGGTCTCGCTAGCCAATACGTTAAACCCAATGACGCACGAGTGATTGGCTACACCAACGTGATTGGTGGTGGCGAATCTACATCAGCCAAGATTAAATTGAGCAATCTAAAAGCTTCAGAGAGCTATTCGTTCTTTTGCAGTTTCCCAGGTCATGGCGCTGTGATGAAAGGCGTTTTTAAACTGATTTAATAGATCATTAGCTTAAAAAAGACGATTTTTTAATCGTCTTTTTTATTTTTACTTCTTTTAACGAAATCACATACAACTACCACATTATTTAAATATTCATCAATCAAGGCATCAAGTGCCATTGGTTTTCCATGTAAGTAGCCTTGAATGTAATCACAATGATTTTTTCTTAATATCTCTTCTTGAACCGGGTACTCGACACCCTCAGCACTGACTGTAATCTTTAGTTTGTGTGACATTGATATGATTGATTCGCATAAGACTCTGTTGTTGATATTGGAATCAAGATTCCCAATAAACGATTTATCAATTTTTAGGTAATCAATGTCGAATTTTTTAAGGTATGCAAGGGCTGAATAACCAGTACCAAAATCATCGATTGCAAATTTAATCCCTTCGTTTTTCAACCTGGAAATTGCTTGAATCACCGTTTTAGAGGCATCTAGAAGAAGTCCTTCAGTAATTTCAAAACACATATCTTTTGGGGATAACCAATTATTTTTTAGTTCAAAAACAAAGTCATCTAAATTTAGTGGCTGGGCAAACTGTTTAGGCGATATATTTATGCAAATCATTGGCATTTGAGTCTTTGCAACAAGCCGCTGGCGCAGCTTGACCATATCTTTAATCGATTGATTTAAGATCCATTTTCCCAATGAATGAATCATCCCAGTTTCTTCCGCTATTCCAATAAACTCATCCGGATTAATGAGCCCTTTTTGCGGATGGTGCCACCGAATGAGTGCTTCGGCTTTGATACACTTAAGTGTTTTGAGCTCAAGAATCGGCTGATACACCAGCTCAAACTGATCAGAATTTATGGCCGATCTTAACTCATTCGCCAAATTTATTTTCTTGTTGAGGCTCTCTTGCATGCCGCTAGAGAAGTAGCTGAATCTGTTTCGACCCTGTCTTTTTGCCTCGTACATGGCTTGATCAGCAAAACTAAGAAGCTCCTCAGCTTTAGATGAGTGTTGAGGGTATTTTGAAACTCCAATGGTCGCAGATATAAAGTAATCATTGTGGTCTACGCGGAGGGGTAACCGTAAGATATTCAATATTTTTTTACACACCACATCAACAAAATCATAATCATCGATTCGATTAAGAATAATCACGAATTCGTCACCGCCAACTCTGGCAACAAAATCTTCCTCCCTGATGTTTACCTTTAGCCGCAGCGCAACCTCTTTAAGCAATTTATCGCCTGTGGAGTGCCCCGACACATCATTCACATCCTTAAAGTTATCTAAATCAATGAATAAAAGTGCAAATTGGGTTTCTTGCTTGGCAGACTCTTCAATGATCTCAAGTATTTTACTTTCATACAAATTTCGATTGGGAAGTTCGGTTTGAGCATCATAGTTAGCTTGATGCCATATTCTCTGTTGGTTATCTAAAGCAACCAACTTTGCTTTTCTTCTCTCTTTAAATAAGATAAAAATCACTGCGAATGTGATGAGAATGAGCAATATCAGTAATGCAATATGGTTGGGATGAGCTTTTGGCTCAGGTGATTTCCAGTAGTCTAAAATGTTTGGGTTGTTTGTACCAATATGACTAATTGCCTTATTTAAAATAGACATCAGCACTGGTTCATCATTTCTGACTGCCATATTGACTTCAGACGTGTAGGTAGTGACAGATGCTTTTTTTGCAAATTTTATTCGATGAAACTCAATGTGATAATCAATCACCAATTCATTGCCGATGTAGGCATCTACCTGGTTTCGCTCCAAATACTCAAAGGCTTCATCGGCAATGTCCACAAACACCAAATCAATTTTTGGATAATCCTTGATAAGCTTTTTGGGCAAAGGTCCATGTTTGTAGATGGCTAACTTGGCATTGGTGAGGTCCTCAATGGATACGTCCATGTATTTATTTTTACTTGATTGGCTAACATAGATAGCGTAAGGAATAATTAAATACGGTTGGCTAGAGAGTGTGAAGTGATCTGACGTAAACTTACCTGTCACACCAGAAATCATCTGGATTTTACTTGGGTCGACATGATCTCCATTGTTTTGTACAAGTTTAAATTTTAATCCTGTGAGCCTGGTTATTTCTTTTAAATAATCGAGCGATACACCACGGTTTGATTCATTTTCAAGACGAAACTCAATTGGCATCCATCCAGACTTAACCCCAACATTCACCGTGCCATGTTGTTCAATCCATGCCACCTCCTCTTTTGAGAGTGACAACCGATTAGTATCCTTAGCCTGAACAATTCCATGCCCGAGCAAATTGATGTCATATACAAACCCAATTTGAGGCAATATAAAAATAATTAAGGCGTAAACATATTTCATAAAATTCCGCGTTTAAATTGCAGATAAATAGGGCGCGTTGAACAGATAACAGTTAGTTGCCACGTTGTTTCATAACACCCGCATACTATTTCTGTGTATGCTAATTATGACCGCGCTAAGCATATACAGGTTATAAACTGCAAATCATTTGAACATGATCAATGCAAACTTATATTTTTATCGAAGAGCCAAGGTATGCTTTGAATTCTAGGCCTATCTATTCGGATTGTCACCAGCAAATATAGACGTTGAAATAATGATAATTTGAGATATGTCAGGATTAAATTACTTAATCAAGATACTCAATTTACTGCCAAAATTTACAATTTGTCTGTTTACCATTTTATGTGCATGGTTATTTTTTACTATTAGAAAATATCTGTAATTTACTACCGCTTTTGTCCTACAAAATTAAGCGTCTGTTTAGAAAACAAATGCAGTCTTATATTACTTTTTCACATGAATATTTAAACCATGATTACCCAATCAGTCCATTACAAACTCAGTCCTTCTTATATGCGCATTTTTAAATGCAAACTACTTGATATTGATGAAATAATGGATCAAATTCAAACTCAAGATATCCAAGCTTTTTGGCTCTCTAATCCATTGATGAATAGATGCTTAAAGCACTTAATATAAAGCTCATGCTCAAATGAGCGTTATAAATAGGTAACTAGTTGTGTCAAAACGTGATGTATGGAGAATCTGATGATATACGATGAATCGTCACGGTTAGATGCTTTAAAGTCGCTCGACATTCTAGACAGTGAGCCTGAAGAGTTTTTTGATACGATCACGAAAATTGCTTCAACCATTGTTCAGGTTCCTATCTCTTTAGTTTCTTTAATTGATAAAGATAGGCAATGGTTTAAATCCAAACAAGGGATTGATGTTTCCGAAACCCCCCGAAATATTTCGTTTTGTACGCACGTTGTCGACAGAGGAGAAAAACTTATCGTTGACGATGCACTTTCTGATACCCGATTTAACGAAAATCCGCTAGTCAAAGAAAATCCCTTTATTCGATTCTATGCTGGAATTCCTATTAAAAGTATCGCTGGATATTCAATTGGAACACTTTGCGTCATCGATTCAAAACCAAAAAAACTTACTGATTCTGAGCTATTGGCGTTAGAGGATTTAGCCGAGCTAGCCACAAGAGAAATACGGTTTCGTGAACGTATCAAAGCAACGCAGAAATCGCTTGTCATCACTGAAAATAAGTTTAAAAACATTTTCGACAATGCAGCCATTGGCATTGCCATGGTTGAGCCCAATGGCCGTTGGCGTGAGGTCAATGATGAATTGTGCAATATTGTGGGTTACCCAAGAGAAGAGTTAATGCAATTAACCTTCCAAGACATCACACATCCAGAAGATTTAGAAACTGATTTGAGTTTACTTCACCAATTGGTGACTGGAAAACTTAAACGCTATCAACTTGAGAAACGATATATAAAAAAAGATGGCAGTTCAATCTGGATTGAATTGACTGTCACAATGCAAAAAACAGCGAATGGCGAAGTCGATTACTTCTGCTCAGTGATTAAAGACATTCAAAGTGCAAAAGAGAACGAGATTGCGCTTAACTCTTTGAGAAAAACACTAGAAGATAAAGTAAACCAACGCACAAAAGACCTGAATTATGCAAATCAGAACCTTGTTAGGGCATTTGAGCAAAAAATAAAATCCGAACAACTTTTGCAAAAGAAAGAGCTGGAACTCAGATCGATCCTTGACAATGCAAATGATGCTTATGTTTGCATGAACCTGGATGGCGATGTAATTGCGTGGAATAAACAAGCGGAAGTGACGTTTGGATGGAAAGAACATGAGGCCGTTGGGAAAAAACTCGAAAGGCTAATTATTCCCGACGAGCATGTTGCTGCGCACCAAGCAGGAATGAAACGATTTGCCATGGTCAAAACATCCAAATTAATGGGAAAACGTATTGAGTTAGAAGCCATTAGGAAGGATGGCTCACGCATTCCAATTGAGCTTTGTATTAACATGATTGATAGTGATGATAGTACGATCATTACTTCATTTTTGAGGGATATTTCCGATCGAAAACAACTGGAATCTTTACTCAAAAAGCAAGCATTCAATGACCCTCTCACCGGACTCCCGAATAGACGAAAAATTGATGAAATCCTGCCGATTGCCATTCAAAGGGCGCAAATAAATCAAAGTAGCTTATCAGTTTTATTTTTAGATTTAGACGGCTTTAAAGCAGTTAATGATAATTATGGCCATTCGGTTGGCGATATGCTGCTGAGAGAAGTGGCCAATCGAATCGATAAAAGCACACGACAAACAGACACGGTGGCAAGGTATGCAGGCGATGAATTTCTTGTCGTGCTGGAAGCGGTGGGCGATGTTGAACAAACCACCCGCATCGCGGAGAAAATATTAAGCGTGGTGTCGACGCCTTTCTTATTGGGTAAACATACCATTCATATCACCGTGAGTATTGGGATTGCACATTTCAATCACGCCAAATCAAGCACTATGCAGGCTATCGATTTAATCAAAATGGCGGATAGTGCCATGTATGTTGCCAAAAAGAATGGGAAAAACGGAATTTACTTTATCCATCAATAAGTTATCTAAATCGTTATTGGCCTCGTCATCCTTGCTACCGATCAATCCATTGAACCTGACTTCTTAAAAACACTCCTCGATATAGTTAGCTTCTTGCTCATTTACCGCCGTTATGTTGTAGAAAACCACTCCTTCCCCTATTCAACTCGTGAACGCATATAGTTCTAATAAATAGAACAAGATAATCTTATATATATATTTTACAGATTACTATTGGTCGATGACAATGTCTGACATTACGTTTGAATGGGCCATATTAATTGTTTAACTTTCAAAACTTGCTGACTCCCTCCATCCTTTTTTTTGGGTTGGGCATGCTGGCTCAACTGGTTCGTTCCGATTTAAAACTACCCGCTGAACTCACCAAATCCATTACCATTTACCTACTCATTAGCGTGGGCATCCATGGCGGTATTGAGCTCTCACACATCCACCTCAATGAAGCGATCCCATCTATTATGATTGCTATTCTCTTGGGCATTGTTTTACCCATAATTGCCTACTTCACCATCATCAACATCGGTAAACTCGATCGTTTAAATGCTGTGGCAATTGCTACACATTATGGCTCTGTGAGTGCTGGTACATTTTTAACGGCAATAGCCTTTTTAGAGGTGTTACATGTGGATTACGAGAAACACCCGGTGATTATGTTGGCCATTATGGAATCGCCGGCCATTTTGGTTGGGTTAATGCTTGCCACCAGCATCCGGAAGAAATATGCGCTGGGCTCAGCCGTGATTGAGTCGAATCAACAAGCACTGATTAAGGAGGCGTTTACCAATGGCAGTATTTTGTTGCTGATCGGCGGCCTTTTGATTGGTGATATTGCGACCGAGAAAAGTCTGAAATCGATCTTGCCATTTTTTGATCAACTATTCATGGGGGTGTTATGCATCTTCCTATTGGCCATGGGCATGGAAGCGGGCAAAAAGATTGGCGATTTTAAATTGGCGGGTCGATTTCTAGTTGGCTTTGGCATCATCATGCCAATCTTATCGGGCTGTGTTGGTGTGTTGATTGGCCATTATGTGTTGGGGTTTAGCGTAGGGGGCGCCACATTGGTAGGCGTGCTGGCTGCAAGTGCATCTTACATCGCTGTGCCTCCCGCCATGCGCATGGCCATCCCAGAGGCCAACCCTTCCATCTATTTAACCTTAGCATTAGGGGTCACGTTCCCCTTCAACGTAGTGTTTGGCATACCGCTTTATTATGGGTTTGCGTGTTTTTTAAATTAAGGCGGGCAATGCATGTTTAGTATCAAACGAATCGAACTGGTGATAGAGGCTGTTGAGAAATCTAATGTCATCAACACCTTAAATAAAATTAACATCACCAGTTACACCATTTACAAACACGTTGGCGGTTCAGGCGAGCGCGGCTCCCGTGACGAAATTGCTTTTGGCGAGAAGTTTGAGAATGTCACCTTTGTAATTGCCTGCCCAGAAAACAGGCTGAGCACTGTGATTGAATCACTCAGGCCCATTTTAAAAAGTTACGGCGGCATGTGTTTGGTTTCCGATGCACAATGGGTCATTCATTAAATGAGATTGCTAAATCGATACATCTCCACGATGAAGACCCCCAATACTTACATTCAATCTCTGAAGAAAAAAATTTTATTGGGTATGTTGATGGTGGCATGGATCGCCATATTGATGGCACTTTGGCATACATGGCCATTCAAACATTTGCCATCACAACCCAGCCTTCCCATCCGCTTGAATCATCAAAATCTGGAATCCTATTTATTGTACTTGGATAAGCATCAAAGGTTTGCTAACCCTAATCAAGCCATGCATAAAACGATTCATGTCTGTGAACAGTCATCACATCAGGAATCCAGTTGGATTCGCTCATCTGGTTGTTCTAAACAATCTATAATCAGATTAATTTAAACCCAGACATGTATAGGTGTGAATATCATGGTCGAAATACTCCAACAAATTTGGACCACCATCCAATCCGAATTCTCCGACATACCCAACATTGCACAAGCCACTAAAGTGGTATTGCGGTTGCTAATCGCCTCATTGTTAGGAGGACTCATCGGTTACGAACGAGAGCTCAGGGGAAAATCCGCAGGCTTAAGAACCCATATGTTGGTTGCACTTGGCGCCGCGCTTTTCATTTTAGTGCCACAACAAGCGGGGGCCTCTTCACAAGATGTGTCTAGAATTTTGCAAGGACTGATAGCCGGGGTTGGCTTTTTAGGGGCTGGCGCAATCATGATTGGTCAGCAAAAAGAAAATGAGACCGGTTTAACCACGGCCGCATCGGTTTGGGTTACCGCCGCCATTGGCATCACCGTGGGCATTGGATTTGAAACCACAGCCGTGTTAAGCACCTTTATCACCTTAGTGATTCTTGCGCTCATCCCCAAGATAGTGAGCAAACCCAACAGCTAGTTAGTTAGGCTTGTTGTTTTGATGTAGTTTCTAATCAGCTCTGACACCCATGCGTTGGGTAAATGTTTTTTGACTGTCACCGCGTAAAAATGCTCGTGAATGTTGGGCAGAGTCATGTAAGACGTCAGTTTACCTGCCGAAATTTCATCTTTCACCACCACCTCTGGCATCACTGCTAGCGCATTACTATCACGTGCTAACAAGCGCAACATCGCCATGTCGTCTGCCTCACCCACAATATTGGGTTGAAACTGATACTGCGCACACCAGCCATCAAAGGCCGCTCGGATTGGGCTACCCGAGAGTGGCAACACCCAATCTATTTCGCGGTAATCGTTGCTGAATCGTGTTGCGAGTTGTCGACCAGGGGCCCCAATAATACTGATGGCTTGTTGCGAGAGTAACTGACACTGCCAAAGCTGCTGATAAGTGCCTCTCACTTCTATATTGGTGAGTACCAAATCAAACTCATGATTAGAAAGTTGAGTGAGCAAATTGGTTTGACCTCTGGCAGCAATGACCAACTTTACCTTTGGGTTGTTCATCAACGGGCTAACAAACTCCTCAACAAAGTTTCGTGACATGGTCGACAACATGCCGATTCTCACCTCTTGAACATCATTTTGGAAGCCTTTTCTCAGCAAGGCTTCAAGCTCTTCACCTTGATTAAAAATCGATTCAGCATAAGAAAAGGCAATGCTACCAACATCAGTAAGCACTAACTTACGGTTTTGCCTAATAAATAATTGATTCTCCAAGCTTTCCTCAAGCTGCTTAATCTGCGCCGATAAAGCCGATTGCGATACATGCAGCATTTGCGCCGCTTTGGTCAGGTTACCAATTTTGGCAACATGCCAAAAGTAATGCAGGTGGTGATAATTTAAGCGGGCCATAATTCTTAAAATATGAACGTTATGCAAACTATTATAAGTTTATTGAAATGGTTGGTATACATACACTTAGCATTTAAATTGTCTTATAAACAAACACATAAGAGTTTTTGCTTAATGTTGATGTTACAAAGTCGTATTGCTAAAACCGTAGCCATTTTTATGCTATAACTGGGTTATTCGCTTTCAATTCACAAAGCATGCATATGACGAAATCAACTCAAAAACCCGTGGTGGGACTCGCCCTAGGGGGTGGCTCTGCCAGAGGTTGGTCGCATATTGGGGTGATACGTGCGCTGGAACAAGCTGGCATTTATCCGGATATTATTTCCGGCACCTCTATAGGCGCGTTGGTAGGGGCTGTTTATGCAGCTGGGGAACTACCACGTTTTGAGCAGTGGATAGCGGGGCTTAAATTCAGCGAGATTTTCTCTTACATGGACATTAGCCTGAACAGTGGCTTATTAAAAGGCGAGCGCTTGATGGAGTTTTTCCGCAAAGACTTTGTGGATCGGCCGATTGAAGACTTGCCGATTCCCTTTGCTGCGGTGGCAACATCCTTGAACACAGGCGCAGAAGTATGGTTACGAAAAGGGTCAACGCTAGACGCCGTGCGCGCTTCCATTGCGCTACCCGGTCTATTTGAACCCTCACTGATGGATGGCCAGGTTTTGGTAGATGGAGGGTTGGTCAATCCTGTTCCAGTATCACTGGCGCGAGCAATGGGGGCAGACATTGTGATAGCCGTCGATTTATCGTCCAACATTCATGGCGAAAATCACCAACCCGACAATACTCCAGCGCAAATACGCGAACCGCAAGACGACTGGGTTTCCAAATTAAAAAACGGATTAGAAATTGTATTACCAGCCTCTTCGCCCAAATCGGAACATTTACCCTCAATTCTCGATGTAATTACATCCAGCATTAATATCATGCAAGTACGCATCACGCATAGCCGTATGGCAGAAGACCCGCCTAATATTATCGTCACACCTCACTTGGCGCATATCAATTTGCTGGATTTTCATCGTGCAAAAGAAGCCATTCATGAGGGGGAAAAAGCGATGAAATCAGTGTTGCCAAGCTTAAAATACTTATACGAGTCTTTATAGTTTTTAACCGTTTGGGATTCAAAAATAAACAATGGCTGCGGCTGTCGCCATTAACTGTTCGTCACTCAGGCCATTTTTCCTTTCAAAAATCTCGTCTTTACTTTTAAACTTTCTAAGCTCGGCTCTTAATGCCAAATGTTGCACGGGTTTGTAATCCACGTTTAGAGAACAACCAACCGTACTAAATCCATTGGGTGTATCCGTGGAGACTATCACCTCATCTTTGTCTTGATAGTATTCTGCCCTTGCCGCAAAACTTAACTGTTCCGAATAGGCATATCTGGCAATGAGAATAGGCGAATACCAAACTTGGTAACGGCGGCTACCTCTCTCCACTTGCTCTGCGCCTATATCAAATCCAGCTATTAACCCCCAGCCTTCCGAGAGTTGAAACTGGCCATACAGATTGTGAAAATAGCGCATTCTTCTGTCTTGGTCAGACTTGTCATTCCCAATAAATGAACTGCTATTGAGCGTGACGGCTGCATTGGGCTTATACGTAATTTGGTGCCCAATCGCAGGGGTTGTGTTGCCATCTGGTCTTTGAATGCGTTGCCAACCATTTAGTAATAGCCCGCTTACATACCACCGACCATCGTCTGAGGTGTATGCCATCCTCAGCCCAGTTTCAAAATAAGGCGAGTTGTCTGCCAGTATGCTTCGGGTGACGGTCCAGTTATCCAGACCAATTGCACTCTCAAACCCAATATGTGAAGGCAACACACCAGCGTCCAACCATAGATTACTACCCGATAACTTAACCCCCACATTGGCTTCAAATAGCTTCTGTAAATCCTTCGGCTCTAAAGCATAGTTGGCGCGCATGTAGGTTCCTGAACCCACCGCCAAATTAGCTCTTAAATTAGGCGTGTTCAGGCTAGCTTTGATAAAGCCCAAATTAATACTGGGCTTATCCACCACATTATGGCTGTAGGCAAAACTTGGCCTTGTAGAACCCTCTGGATTATTAAAATCATGGATGTAATACGATTCTAAATAACCGCTGATAAGGAAGCTATCTGGCTCAGCTGTGTTATCTTTCGCAACCGAAACGCTTGTGAACAAAAGTAGCATGGCAGCTAAGCATGACTTTTTCATTGCGATCAAGTGAATTTGGCTTGTATCTTTCATATTATTGCTTTCAGCCTTCATAACTTTAGATGTGCACTCTTGAGCCCAACTCAATCACGCTGTTGCTGGGAATATTAAAATAATCCACCACACTTCCCGCGTTGCGCGACATAACACTGAACAGCGCATCACGCCATTTTGCCATAGCCCCACCGTGACCAGAGATAATCGTTTCTCGGCTCACAAAGTAAGAAGTGGAAAATGGGTCAAAACGAAATTCGGGGATTTCACATAAAGCCAACGCAGCGGGGATATCCGGTGTTTGTATAAAACCGTAGCTCAATTTAATTTGCCAGAAACCTTGCCCAAGCGCGCTGATTTCACAACGTTGCTCTGCTACAACCTCTGGAATATCCGCATACTGCACGGTCACTATTAAATTGGTTTGATGCAACACTTGATTATGCTTAAGGTTGTGCAATAAGGCTTGCGGCACCGTCGTGGTATTGGCATTGAGGTAGACCGCAGTACGTTCTATGCGCGGAATAGTGCTGTGAGTGAGCTGTTGGATGAACAGCTCCATCTTAGGGTCGTCATCGTGAATCTTGCTGAGCAATATTTGCCTACCTTGTCGCCAAGTCCACATGGCAATCACCAAGCCTATTGCCAGCGCGATAGGAAACCAACCCCCTTTTAAAAATTTTACCGAACAGGAGGCAAGCAATAGCACATCTAACGAGATAAACACACCCGTTGCACTCAACGCAATCCAACGTGGGTAATGCCAAATATTACGCACTACAAAGTAGGTGAGAATTGATGTAATCAACATAGTACCGGTAACGGCAATGCCATAAGCAGCAGCGATGGCAGATGAATTCTTAAAGGCCATCACCGTTAAAATCACCGCCACAAGCAATGCCCAGTTGATGGCTGGAATATAGATCTGCCCAGACTCATTTTTAGACGTATGCAAGATATGCATGCGTGGTAGAAACCCAAGCTGAATGGCTTGTCTGGTGATGGAATATGCGCCGGAAATCACAGCCTGAGATGCAATGATGGTGGCCAATGTAGAAAGAATGACTGCCGGAAACAACAACTCGGGTGGAAACGCCAGATAAAACGGATTGGCAACCGCTTGGGGGTTAGCTAACAATAACGCGCCTTGGCCAAAATAATTGAGCGCCAAACCAGGCAACACCAAACACGACCATGCAATACGAATTGCAGGACGTCCAAAGTGTCCCATATCTGCATACAATGCTTCCGCGCCTGTAATTGCCAATACTACAGCGCCTACCGCCAGGAATACCCCCGCCCCTCTATCTACAAAAAACTGCAGGGCATACATGGGATTTAGCGCCTGAAGAATGGATGGAGTTTGCATGATATGCCATGTACCCACAGTGCCTAGTGTGAGAAACCACAGCACGATGATGGGCCCAAACAATCGCCCGACCTGTGCCGTCCCTTTCTTTTGAAAAAGAAATAGACCAATCAGAATTGCAATGGTAATGGGCAACACATAAGGGGTAAACGCGGGGGTAATAAGAGACAACCCCTCTACTGCAGAGAGCACGGAAATGGCAGGGGTTAAGATGCTATCGCCATAAAATAAAGCAGCCCCAAACACACCTAATCCCAATAGAACGGTTTTGGTTCGATGCTGTTTCACTGCGGAAGCTGCCAAGGCTAGCAAAGCCATAATCCCGCCCTCACCGCGGTTATCCGCCCGCAACACCAGCAGCACATACTTGAGCGACACCACAAACATTAGCGCCCAAAACACGGCAGAGACTGCCCCCAAGATATTAGCTTGCGTAAGTGGAATACCGGTGGATTCGCCAAATATCTCTTTAATGGTATAGAGTGGGCTGGTGCCAATATCCCCATAGACGACGCCGATGGCACCCAGCGTGAGCGCGGCAAGGCCTTTTGCTTGACCTGACATATTGAATACCTCTTGAGTTAAGAAGAATGTATTGCAACATCAGTCACATATCAAACGCATAAACAACCACAGATATTTAACGGGCAGCCAAACGATAACCAATACCGGATTCGGTCAGAATATATCTGGGCATTGCCGGGTTTTGCTCAATTTTTGCACGCAGCCTGCCCATGTGGATGCGTAAATAATGAATTTCATCCATGTATTCGTCACCCCATACTGCGCTTAGCAATTGGCGATGTGTGAACACCTTGCCTGGCTTTTGCGCCAAATAAAAAATTAACTTAAACTCAATGGGGGTTAGGTGCAGAGTGGTATCGCCAAGCCTCACCCACTGATTGACCACATCAATTTGCAAGGCGTCGACTTGATACACATCGTCGCGCAAGGTCATTTTGCCTGTACGCTTTAAACTCACCCGAATACGCGCCAACAACTCTTGCACACCAAACGGTTTGGCAATGTAGTCATCCGCTCCCAGATCAAAACATCGGACTTTTTCTTGCTCCGATTGCTTGGCCGATAAAACAATAATCGGCAAATCCGAATAGCTGCGTATGCTCTCGATAAAAGTTGCACCATCGCCATCCGGTAGGTTTAAATCTAAAATCGTCAATGCCGGTTTAGCGCTTAAGAACTGTTGTTTGGCTGCCTCTATGGTGCTGGCGGACGCAGTGATAAATCCATTCAATTGCAGGCTGGATTGCAGGAATTGCCGAATCTCCGCATCATCTTCCACAATCAAGATGGTTGGTTTATCCAACATGTTGCAGGTCAATCTCGGGTTTATTAAAGACTAAACTCACAGTGGCGCCTTGTGGTTGATTGTGTTCAAACAGCAGCGATGCTTGGTGTATTTTTGCAACCACCTCAACAATGGATAAGCCAAGCCCAAACCCTTTGCTACGGGTGGATGCAAACTTCTTAATTTGCGTGGTGTTGAAGCCTGGCGGAAAACCTTGCCCGCTATCGCATATGCTCAAGATGACTTGAGTTTGATTGCCATCCACAATAATCTCTACCTTGGCATCCTGTAAATTTTGCGCACGGTTCGCTTGTATGGCGTTTTCCACCAAGTTGGTTAAAGCCAACAATAACAAATCACCATTGGCCATCACCAGTAAATCTGGCTTTTTCACTTGGATAGACAGCGATGGCGCATTGATTTGATACTGGTATATATTTGCCAGAATGCCCACGATTTCCTCCGGCGATTGCAGTGTCATCGAGATAGAGTCTTGTGATAGCGACTCTAACCGCACAAGCGACAAGATATTCTCAGTGGTTCTCGCCAAATGCGAGGCTTGAGATGCAATCAATTGTGTCAAATGTTGCATTTCGTGTGTGTCAATCGTTAGTTCATGCTGATTAAGCGTGGTGGCTGCACCTAATATTGAAGTGAGTGGCGTACGCATATCATGGGCAATTGACGCCAACAAAGCGCCTTTGATGGCTTCCTCTTGCGCTTGTGCCTCAGCCAGCTGCGTTTTCTCTTTTTGCACTAAATGTTGATAGCTCAGTGCTATCTGCTCAGTGGCCAATTTAAGGGTGTCAAATTCATCCCCTTGTGTAAGCGTATCTACATCCTGCACCAACACAACAGGATCATGGCTGCTGAGCCGATTAAACGGCACAATCCAACAATTTAAATCCGGCCAATTGCCCGTGCCCATACCTAAGGCTTTTCCATTGGCTTGCACCCAGGCAGCGGCTTGTATTTGCTCAGACGTAATTGCCTGGTTTTGAGATGTAGATGTCTGGTGTAGCGGAGTAAAGATGAACACTGGCCTGCCTAAGGCCTCCTGCAACATACGTTGGCAATCCTGCAATATGCGCTCAATGCTTTGCGCATGCGATAGGGTTTCGGCCAACTGCCTTAAAAACTCAGCACGTACAAATGCGCGTTGTGAAGTATTCGTTTCATGCTTCAGGCGTTTAACCAAGGAGGTAATCAGCAACGCAACCACCAAAAAACTAATGAGGCTAGTGAGGGAGGCGATGTGCGCGATTTGAAAGGTGAAGGTAGGCTCTACAAAAAAATAGTTGAGCAATAAAAAACTGGTGAATGCGACGAGCATCGTTAAGCTGGCCGGACAAAAATAAGCAACGCCAACCACCAATAGTAGATAAAGCATTGAAACGCCTGTTAAGCCCAAACTGTCAGACCACCGGTAGTTAAGGGCGGTAATGCCTGTGATTAAGGGGATAATGACAGCACAATGTTTAAACAGGCGAGTCAATTGATTTGGCCTAAAATGGGATCAACAAATGAGTGTTTAAACATCATACTTTCTTAAATGTATTTTTGGCAGTACCCCTAACTTTTTTGCTATCACACACGCTACGCGCTATGTGCACTTGCAAGCATTGGGCAACAAGCGTAATAGCGCTGCTGCTCTTGCGCGAACAATTCAGTTACCCAATCAACAAATGCACGCACATTGGCCGAAAGATGCTTATTTTGCAAATAGACCACATAGACCGGTGTGATTTCCGAGGTATAGTTAGGCAATAAGCGAACAAGTCTGCCACTTTCAATATGGCCGCGCACCGCAAAATAAGGCAGCTGCACAATGCCAATATCCGCAAGAGCTGCGGTGACACAGGCATCAATCTCATTCGCCACCAATTTACGCTGCCCCTCAATGTACGTTGGCTGGTTATCCACCATATAGTTAAACGGAACGACTTTACCGGTTCTGGGGGATTGAAAGTTGACGACCGAGTGTTGGGTTAATGACTCGAAGGTGGTGGGCGTGCCATGCTGCTCAAGATAGGTGGGGCTGGCGCAGGTAATACGGCTGGTTTGTATGAGTTTTTTTGCGACCAGCGATTCATCAATCGGCATACCACCACGGATGGCACAATCTACACCCTCTTCCAACAAATCCACTGTGCGGTCGGTACAACCTAATTCAAAATTAATCTCTGGGTAGCGCCTTAGAAAGTCATTAAGCGCCGGCAATATGATTTGCCTCGCAACAGTGGCCGACACATCCACCCTTAAGCGGCCTCTATGCGTAACGCGTGCCTGGCTAACTGCGGATTCTGTCTCGTCCAAATCTTGTAGCAGTTTGGTTGCGCGCTCGTAATAAAGTGCACCATCGGTGGTGACACTCACATGGCGCGTAGTGCGATGCAGTAATTTCACCCGCAAACGCTTTTCCAAAGCCAGCACTTGCGCGGACAGTGTGGCTTTAGGCACATTCAGCGATTGCGCTGCTTTGGTAAAACTATTGAGCTCCACGACACGCGTAAACGCACGCATGGTATCAAACCTATCCATCCTTATTATCCCGTTTTTATATACAGTGTTTTCAATATTACCTTATTTATCACAAAATAATTGAACAATATACTGACTCCAGCTGTTAAGAAATCCATTTATTCACTTTTTAAGGAGTATTCACATGAGTCAAAGATTAGCCAATAAAGTAGCAGTAGTTACCGGTGCATCCAAAGGCATCGGTGCTGCAGTCGCCAAACGTTTAGCATCCGAGGGTGCAGCTGTCGTCGTCAACTACGCCTCGAGCAAAGCAGCTGCAGAGCAAGTGGTGGCCGATATATTGCACCGCGGTGGTAAAGCGGTCGCAGTGCAGGCCGATGTTTCTAAGGCTGAGGACATCGACCGCCTATTCACTGCCACTCAAAATGCATTTGGCAGCATCGACATCTTAATTAATAACGCTGGCATTTACACCCCTGCCCCCTTGACTGACATTAATGCCACACACTTTCATCAACAGTTTGATTTAAACGTGTTAGGGCTGTTGCTCACCACGCAAGCTGCGGTCAAGCATTTCAACTCAGCCGGCGGCAGTGTAGTCAATATTAGCTCCGTGGTCAGCACATATGGCATGGCCGGTTTGTCAGTGTACAGCGCTACCAAAGGTGCGGTAGACTCAATTACACGTGCATTGGCCAAAGAGCTAGCCCCTAACAAAATTCGTGTGAATGCCATTAACCCAGGCATGGTAGAAACCGAAGGCGTGCATGCCACCGGGTTTATTCAAAACCGTGGCAATGTAGAAGCAGTGACCCCATTGGGCCGCATCGGCCAGCCGGATGATATTGCACCAGCCGTGGCCTTCTTTGCTTCTGAAGAGGCCGCTTGGATTACTGGCGAAACCTTGTATATTGCTGGTGGCTTGCGTTAATTAGCCACGTTATAGAATGGAGTGAGCGATGATAGAACAGAAATACCAAAAACTCGTGTTTGCCTTTTTTATGGCACTCATCATGTCTTGCATTATGTCGTTTGTGATTAGTGCATTTAATGTGGGCCTGCACAGCCAGATTGTCCAGGTTTGGTTGAAAGCTTGGGCATTTGCGTTCGTTGTCGCTTTCCCCACTATTATGGTGGTGGCGCCTATCGTACAAAAATTGGTCAACCTAGTGATTAGACAAGAATAGGCCGCTTAAAAAAGCTTCAGAAAAAATCTTAAGTGGCCATTCATGGCCTATTCTTTATAATCGCACTATCTATAACCACCAAGACGATTCAACATGGGCGACGCATCTTTTCTCATTCAAGCAGCCATTTACTTATCCGCCGCCATCGTCTTGGTGCCTATTTTCAAAAGACTGGGATTAGGCTCCGTACTTGGCTACCTCATTGCCGGCATCCTGATTGGCCCATACGCCCTTAAATTGATTCCAGACCCCGAGCACGTCCTCCACTTTGCAGAATTTGGTGTGGTGCTCATGCTATTTTTGGTGGGCTTAGAGCTTGAATCACAAAAGGTGTGGGAGCTACGCAAAACCCTGTTTGGTTTAGGTGGGCTGCAAGTCCTATTCACATTACTGTTGGTGGCTGTGGTGGCTCATTTATTCAATTTTTCATGGGCGGTAGCAATAGTCATTGGCATGGGCGTGGCCATGTCCTCCACGGCCATTGGGCTCACCGCACTCACTGAGAAGAAATTGCTGAGCACCCCTGGCGGTCAGGCCTCATTTGCTACGCTGCTGTTTCAAGACTTATCTGTGATTCCACTGTTCATGCTACTTGCACTGATTGCTCCTAGCGGTGGCGCAGCTGGTTTTGATATTTGGGCTGTGGTCAAAGCGATAGCTGCAATTGCCGCCATTATATTAGCCAGCAGAACCTTGCTCAGACCAGTGATGCGTGTGGTAGCCCAAACCGAGATGCGTGAAACTTTTGTCGCATTTTCATTACTGTTAGTCATCGGTGTATCGCTTGCTATGCAGTCGGTAGGACTCTCCATGGCGCTTGGTACTTTTCTCGCGGGGGTATTGCTGGCAGACTCTGAGTACCGTTACGAACTACGACTGGACATAGAACCCGTCAAAGGACTTCTGCTTGGGTTATTTTTTATTGCAGTAGGCATGTCGGTCGATTTATCGCTACTGGCCAATGCGCCGCTGATGATTGTGGGTTTGGCTTTACTCATCGTACTCACCAAAATGGCGATACTGATGGGGCTTGGTCGGCTATTTAAATACTCATTTAGAGACAACCTGTTATTCGGCGTGGCGCTCTCTCAAATCGGTGAGTTTGCATTTGTTATTTTTGGCATTGCACATACCCAGCAAACCATTCCGCGTGAAACATACAACATCCTCAATGCCATCGTGGCAGTGTCTATGCTGATGACACCGCTGTTACTTCTCCTATATGACCGCTTTTTAACCATGCAATGTGGCGAGCGCCCCAAGGATGCCATTACAGAAAACAATGACGTCATCATTGCCGGGTTTGGTCGGTTTGGCCAAATTGTTGGCCGTGTGCTGCTGGCCAAAGGTATCAACGTCACCATTATTGATAGCGATCCGAACCAAGTGGACTTGATGCGTGAATTTGGCTGGCGCTGCTTCTATGGCGATGCATCCAGATTAGACTTATTGGAAGAAGCAGGTATCGCCCAAGCTAAATTATTGGTGGTGGCGGTGAATGACCCGGCTGCCACCTTGGAAATGGCTAAACTGGTGAAGACAAAATGGCCGTCCGTGGCGATTGTAGTTCGGGCGCGTAGTAGAACCGACGCCTTTGATTTACGTGATTTGGATTTAGATCCTATCCGCGAAACGTTCCACTCCTCCTTAGTGGCAGCCAAACAGGCACTGGTCGCCATTGGAGAAACACCGACTGCGGCTACAAAAATCATCAAACAATTTGAGAAACACGACACCGAACAATTAGAGGCGACCAGAAAAATTCGCCATGATAAAAATGCCATCTTAAGCATGACAGAACAAGGCCGTCAGGACTTGAAAGATTTGCTGAAGATTGAGCTGTCTGAAGCTGACACTTAGTAGGCTTTTTTGCTAAGTGATTGGCAAAGGTGGTTTAGTAATTCAATTCAGTAAAGTTGACGTGAATGGCGCATTTGTTGCCGAAAATGATCTGTCTGAATCAAATTTCAATCGCCCATTACCCACAGTGACGGGCGATTTTTTTAAAGCATTACTGCAACAGTAAGATTACTCAATTGCAAACTTTCGCAACAAGCTTTCCATCTCATCCACAGGCAGCGGTTTGCTAAACAATAAGAAGGCGAATTGGCTCGCAGTCTCTACGCCTTCGGCGATGGTTTTCATCCCCAAACTACGTGCCAAGTTAATAATCGCAATCACGATGGCTTTATCTTCCTCATCGGTGCTGATGTCTCTGACAAACGACTGGTCGATTTTCAATTTATACACCTTGAATTTTTTAAGATGGCTGAGCGACGAGTAGCCCGTTCCAAAATCATCAATTGACATGCGTACACCGCGCTCATGCAAGGCATCCATAAACGCAATGGCACCTTGCGGGTCATCTAAAGCAACACCCTCGGTGAGTTCTAATTCCAGGTACTCAGGTGCAAGCCCCTCTTCTTCTAAAATACGCGTCACTAAATCGGGCAACCCGGGGTCGCGGAACTGCACCACCGACAAATTGACCGCCATGACCATGGGCTTAAAGCCTGTGAGCAACCAACTTTTGGCTTGGCGTACCGATTGTCGCAATACCCATTCGCCTATGCTTAAAATTAAGCCACTGACTTCGGCCAAAGGAATAAACTCTGTCGGCGATACCATACCCAGTTCAGGGTGATGCCAGCGCAACAACGCTTCAACGCCTATAATCTGGTTATCACATACATTGATTTGCGGTTGGTAATATACTTCCAGCTGATTCAACTGAATGGCCTGACGCAACGCATTAACCAATAACAAATTGCGTGCAGATTGCGTTTGCATTTTGGCGGTGTAGAAACGATAGCCATTGCGATTTTCCTGCTTCACTTTGTACATCGCTACGTCTGCGTTTCTGAGCAGGGTTTCCAGATCCTCGCCATCGTTCGGATAGAGTGCAATTCCAATCGAGGCCGTAACCGACAGTTGGTGATTTTCAATCAACATCGGTAGCTCTATAGCGCGCAACAGCTTCTGTGCCACATGCGTAGCCGCGTATTCATCTGCATTATGCAACAACAAAATAAACTCATCCCCACCCAACCGTGAGATGGTATCTTCTTCGCGCAATACCGTTCTAAAGCGGTTGGCCAATTCAAGCAACAATAAATCCCCAACGCTATGGCCAAGGCTGTCGTTAACATCTTTAAAGTGGTCAATATCTAGGAACATCAGCGCAATTTTTTCGTGGCTGCGATGCGCCAGACTAATCGAGTATTTCACACGCTCATTCAGTTGGTTGCGATTTGCCAAACCAGTGAGCGCATCATAATTGGCCAAATATTGAATGCGTGATTCCGAAGCTTTCCGCTCTGAAATATCACGTATAAACGCACTAAAGAAAATTTCGCCACCGCGTTTAATTTGCGCAATCGATAGCTCTACCGGGAACTCCACCCCATCACGCCGAATGGCCACAATCTCAATCAATTTGCCAACAATGTGACTTTCCCCCGTCGTTAATAAACGTCGCATCCCTTTGGCGTGGGCTTCGCGATGTTGTGGTGGTACGATTAAGTCACCCAACAGTTTGCCTATAGCTTCTTGACGGGTGTAACCAAAGATACGTGCAGCTGAGCCACTCCACTCCGTTACTACGCCTTCTACATTCATATTCACTACAGCATCCAGTGAGTTTTCTAACATTAGCCTTGCACTCTCTTCGCTATGCTGTAAATTCTCACGGTAGGTCTCGCGCTCGGCCTCAATCTCAAAACGATCAAGCGCAAAATCAATGTCGGTCGCCATCTCCTCCAACAATTTACGTGCGTCTTCATCAAACGCATTCACTTCTGCAGAGTACAACGTAAAGGCACCTATCACCTCGCCATTTTTATGCAAAGGCAATGATGCTGATGACCCCCAGCCATATATCGCAGCGCGCTCAAGCCAAGGCGCTGTTATCGGATCACTTTTATAATCCTGACACCAATAGGGACGATTTTCCCGCACAGCCACCCCTGTTGGCCCTCTCCCGCTAGACTCATTCGGATTGGTTGAGATGTATATTCCATTTAAATACGCAGACCCCTCGCCATAGGAGGCTACTGGGAATATTTCTTGATTATGTGAATCCAACAAGCCTATCCAAGCCATTTTGGCACCACCAAATACCACTGCTACTTTGCAAATCTCAGGGAACAACTCCGCTTGGCTTTGGCAACGCACAATCGACTGGTTACACTGACTCAATGCAGCATATAATTGTGTGAGACGCTCGTTATATTTTTTTGCGTTTTTTTCTTCTGCATTAATATTGGCTAAATTGATTTGTGTTTCTGAGAGCCAATCCATCACACTATCAGACATCCCTCTAGCTACAGGAATTGGTGTTGAGATATCGCCTCTGCCTAACCTCACGATATGCTCGTGCACTACGTCGACACTGGCCCCTAGGGTATGACGCAAGGCATCGTAGGTGCGCCACAACATCCAGAGTAATATCATGCCAAATGTGATAAATACCCATCTTAAAATACCAGCTGCTTTTACTGCATTGTCGACAGCCGCTTGGGTACGTTGATCAATCATTTTATTGAATTCATTAATCGGCCTCATGATGCCGGCTTTGGCATGATAGTACGTTTGATCATGCAATAGCTTCGCCGCTTTGGCACGGACTTCATCAGTCAAGCTATCGGCAGACTCGATGATCGACATGGCTTGAAATTCAATTTGCGTAAGCGCATCCGAATTGGCTTTGGCCTCGGCCAACTTAGCAAATTCTTCGGGTGTAAATCCCTGCTCACTCATCAAGGTGAGCAGGGGTTTTTTTATGTTACTTGAGGGTCTTGGACGCTTATCATCCTCCAACACTAAATCCCAATAAATGCCTTGATATTCCACTGGGCGGGGCGCACGGCCATCACGAATATCCAACACTTCTTGGAAATGTGCTTTATAAATGGGGTTACCGGTTTGCACATAACTACGCACCATGCGTGTTAAATCCTCGGACGATTGACGTAACTCATCTGCTAATTGAAATGATTTGATGCGCAGTATATTTTGCTTATCGACCTGCTTTTCAGCGTATACGTAAAGGGAGAATGCAAGCACCACCAGCACAAACGAAACGAGTGTGAAAAAGACATATCGTGAAAAAGCTGAAACTGGCCTCAATTGAAACATCCAAATTTAAACAATGATTCACCCATGAAGTTTTTATGCACAAAGTCTACTTTACTCCAAGGCGCCGCGATACTAAAGCAATTCAAGCATTAAATAAGTAGCTCCATTGGGTCAATCTTAAGTGTCTGTGTATGTCATGTGGTGAGAAGCTTAAGCAAATGAGAAACATGAACACATCAACGAGCATGCATTACATGGGAGAATCTCCACGTTATAATCTCATCAACACCATACGCCACCAAAGTGGTCAATATCAACTATAGGCGAAATATGACGGCTAGCATTCTTAGTACTACCAGCACTACAACACCCGACAGCATCAAAGCTGCGACCAACGCGCTTAAAAAGTTTCGGGTGATTTATGGTACGGTACGTCAGCATTTTCGTGAGGTTGAGCAAAGTTGCGGCATTTCGGGTTCACAATTGTGGCTATTGCAAGAGATTCATCGTACACAAAATATTGGCGTTTCTGAGCTCGCTAATCGTTTGTCGATTCATCAATCCACATGCAGCCAACTCGTCGATAAGCTCGCTAAGGCCAAGTTAGTGTCCAAAATTCGAAGTGAGCAAGACCAGCGCAGAGTGGGGCTTTGTATCACCGAGCAGGCGTTGGCCATTTTGGCAAAAGCACCTAGCCCCGCCGAAGGGGTATTGCCGGAAGCGCTTAACGCAATGCCGCACGATGTGCTTTTACAGCTGGATCACATGCTAGAAAAAGTCATCAAGCAACTGGGTGTGCGCAGTCACAAACTAGAGAACTTACCGCTCTCCGATATGTAATCTAACTAGCCTTTTGCCAAGCGTAGGGCTGGTGCAGTCCCGTCTCGGTTCTCCCCTGGATATAGCGTAAGATGTGGGAATGGGATCTCAATCTGATGTTGTTCAAAAGCATATTTAATGCGTCTAAAATATTCACGTCGCACGGTCCATTGCTCCAGCGGTAACACTTTGAAGCGACAACGCACGATTATTGCGGAATCATCTAGACGTTCAACCCCAGCCATTTCCAGAGGTGTGAGAATTTTGGGAGCAAACTGGTCGTCTCGGTATAAATCATCCCCTACCTGTTTCATTACATCTATAACTGCATCAATATCTTCTCGATAGGCCACTCCAACATCAATCACTGATTGCGCATAGTCACGACTTTTGTTGGTGACCGTGGTGATAATGCCATTTGGTACATAATGGACATCGCCATCATAATCACGCATGCGGATATGGCGCAACGTGACCTCCTCTACAAAGCCAGCTTTACCACCCGCTTCCACCACATCCCCCTGACGAATCTGATTTTCTAACAATAGAAAAAACCCATTGAAGTAATCTTTGATGAGGCTTTGCGCGCCAAAACCTACAGCCAACCCCACCACTCCGGCAGCGCCTAAAATAGGGGCGATTGAAATCCCGATTTCATTGAGAATTTCGATGATGGTGACTGCGTAAATGATGACGGTGAGCGTGTAGCGAAAAACGCGGCACATGGTTTCAACCCGCTTATTTTCCTCATGATTGTCCCCTGTACGCAATTTGAGTTGCATCATGACTTTTTTGATCAGTTTGCTAGTGACTTTTAGCAAGATGAACGCGATGGTCAGTATCACCAAAATCTTAAAGAGGATATGAGCAATCTTTAAAAATTGCGCATAATCGGTAAATCCTAATTGCAAAATGTAATGTTCCATTCGCTTCCTTTCTTAGCGCATCTACGCTAAGTATTTAACCAATAATATCCCAGCGCAGGAATTTCGATGGCATTCGATGTGGTGAGTATCATTTCTCCGGAAAGCACATCTCTAACAGGGTTATGTTGCAGAAAGCCTTTATTGCGAAGCATGTCAGTGTCCACAAGCTGAGGCTGTTGTGCAAAGTTGGCCATCACCAAAATTCTGGCTTTTGCGTCGTGCGCGCAGAACCTAGAAAACACAAACATATGCGGGTTATCTACTTCGAGCAGTTCACGGTTGTTGTGGTCTGCGAAGGCTTCAATCTCTTTACGTATGGCAATCATATTTTTTAGAGCGCTAAAAATTTGATGCTGAATACTGCCTACCACTTTGCGTTTTTCCGCATCGTTCCAATTCATGATCGGTCGATGAATCCAGCGCGCATCTTCCTTTTTGGCCTCGTTTCCTAAGTACGAGGGGTCATTTAGCATACCAATCGCATCACCGTAGTAGATGAGAGGGATTCCACCAAAGGACATGATGAGGCTGTGCAATAACAGGATGGTCTGAAAACTGGTTTGGATGGCGTCTGCATCGCCGATTTCTAATGCATGCTCCATTCCGACTAGCGAAGCCAAAGAGCCGGCGATTCTGGCATCTCCATTTTTATGGTTTTGTCCAAATGGAATGCCACGGGCGGTTGAGTCTGGGTGCTTACCTGTAAAGTAATCGAGGATAAATGCACGATGTGATTTTGGATTATAGCCAGCACGGATGATGTCCAGATCATCAAATCCTAAGCCAATATCATCGTGACAGCGGATATAGTTGAGCCATGTGGTACGCTCCAATTTATCTGGAATGCTTTTGATACCGTGATTAAGTAACTTGGCATTTTTGGTGGCTACCGCATCCCATAGCAATGCCATGAAGGTGGCGTTATAAGCAATTTCACACTCTTTCGCGTTAATCGCATCTTCACCAAAGTATTTGGTTACTTCCACCGGTGCCACAATGGCCTCGGCAATAAACAACACGCCAGGCGCAGCCACTTGGCAGCAGTCTTTCATCAACTGCAAAATCAGGTGGGCTTCTCGTTCGTTTTGGCATAGACTACCCATTTTCTTCCATAAGAATGCGACTGCATCGAGCCGAATAATATCGGCTCCCTTGTTGGCCCAAAACAGGATAATGTCCACCATCTCAATCAATACGGCAGGATTCTTATAATTCAAATCCCATTGGTAGCTATTGAATACCGTCATCACCCACTTGCCCATGGTGGCATTCCAAGTAAAATTACCAGGGGCTGTTTCCGGGAAAATCTCCGGCATGGTTTCTTCATAAATATCAGGGATACGCCTATCGTCAAACACATGATAGTAATCTTGATAATACGGGTCACCCTGCTTAGCCGCGATTGCCCAAGCATGTTGATCCGAAGTGTGGTTAACCACCACGTCTAACACCAACAACATCTCACGCGCTTTCATATTGGCAATCAGCGCATCTAATGTTTTCAGCGTGCCCACATCGGTATCGATTTTTCTGAAATCGCTTACGGCATAGCCGCCATCATTCGCATGCGGAGGACATGCCAAAATCGGCATGATATGTAGCATATTGACGCCTAACTCTTGCAAGTAGGATAGGTGCTGTTGCAAGCCAGTTAAATTGCCGGCAAATTCCTTGCAGTACACGGCATAGCCCACCCAACGTTGGTGTAAGAACCAGTCATGCTCTTTTTCGCGCTCAAAATCCAGATTTTTTAATGACGCACTCCGCGCCACATAAGCCAGCGCTAGGGTTTTTACAAGTGCATACAACTGGTCATTTAAATCTGGCCGTTGGCCATATAGCTGCTGGAACAGGTTGTAAATAGCATAAAAGTTCGCCCCCAAGCGAATATAGAAATGCTTGAGGTCTTTGGATTTCATCTCTGGCTCAAGTCGAACCAGAATGTCATTCAACACGGAATGCGAAATTTGCTCGTACATAACTTAGACATCCTCCATGGCTAACACGGTTTTTAAAGCCGGCGCGTAATGTGCTATCCCTTCTAATATGCCTGCAGCGAAGTGCGCTTGTGCAAAATAAATTTGGGTGCCTTGTCTTAAATGTGCAATCTCCTGGCTGTGATTGCCGACCACAATCGCCAAGGTATCGCCCATCAACATTTCAACATCGTTGCCAGAATCCCCTGCAACCAGGCAACGCCCTACCGGCAGCCCCCATTTATACGCAAAGTATCGAATGGCGTGCCCTTTGGAGGCACGGATGGGTAATACATCTAAAAATTCGTCATGGGAGTAAATCAGTTGTGCATGCAATTTCTTTTGATGCAAATATTCCTGAAGCACTTCAATGGGGGGCATGGATTTGGACGATACAAGATAGCTCAACTTAAACTCACGCTGATTTTCAGCTGATTGCAGCTTGAGTTGTGGAAACTCAGCAAGTGCGGATGCCAAGGCCTCTCGACGCCATAAGTAGCGAATGTGGGCTGCCCAACCCAAATCTGGTACTAAACGCTTCCCATAATGAATTTCTGTGCCAACAGAACTGATAATCACATCCGGCATTCGCACCTGATGGCGCTTAAGTATGTTCACCGCACTCTCTAATGGTCTGCCGGTGGCTACGCCAAACACCAGCTTACCATGCTGCTTATCAAGCCAATCACCCAGCATGATTAAGGAAGGCTTATCGCCAATTAATGTGTTATCAATATCACTGATTAGGGCTGCTTTAGCTGTGGGTATCACGTTCCTAGTCGATGGAAGATAAACCATCTGCTGTCTGCGCATGCGCTTCAAATCTTTTCGCAAAATACGACGGACTTCCTTGAGGTATTTTTCAACATGGGCAGACCAGCTGTAATGTCGCCACACCCCTGCAATCCCGTTATTAGCATATTGCCGCCATTTCTTTTTATCGCCAATCACCGACATAATCGATTCAGCAATGGCTTGGCTATCTAAGGTGTTGGTGACAACGCCATTGCGACAATTAGCAATAATATCACGCGGTCCGCCATCGTCTGGGGCCACAATTGGCAAGCCACTGGCCGCTGCTTCTATTAGCGTTAGCCCAAAGGGTTCGGTCAATGCAGGGTTCACAAATACACCCTTTTTTTTGGCTGCTAGTCGATACAATGCGGGGATATCCTCTTGTTCAATCTGCTTGGGAATAGCGACTTTTCCCCACAAGTTATAAAAGTCGATATCAATTAACAACCCGGTCAATATTTGTTTCTGATTCTCATCCAGTTGTTGGATGTGTTGCCTCGACCCCGCTACAATCAGCAGATTGGCCTGTGCTTGCAAGGTAGGGTTATCGCCATAGGCTCTGATTAAACCTTGTATGTTTTTTCGACTATCCGGTCTGGAAATAGCCACAATCAAAGGTTTGTCAGGTGCTGAAAAGTAGGCATCAACCTCCAGTTGCAGGTGTGAGCTTGTTTGCCTGCGTGCCGGAGGTGAAAACTGAGAGGTATCAATACCGGGCGGGATAACCTTAAATCTTGCATCGCCAGCATGCTGATACATGCCATATTGCTCTTGAATTTCTTGCTGTGTGCTCGTCATCACCAACATGGAATGCTTGAGGATGGCCTCTTCGGTATGGATTCGGCGCATAAAGTTAAACTGTTTTTCTATTGCCGAGGCTTTTCTTCCATTGGCCAACATTCTGGCTTGCTTGGGTCTCCCTAACGAATGGCCGGTGTGCACTAGTGGGATACCCAACAGCAAGGACAATTGCTCGCCCACATAGCCTGCATCCGCATAGTGCGTGTGGATGAAGTCTGGCAGTCGCTCTTGTTGTCGAATAAAGTTTAAGCACTTATCGACGGCTTGGTCCAAATGAGGCCAAAGACTCTCTTTCCTTAGATAGCGTCTTGGGCCAAACGGAATTCGAACCAAACGGCATTGCGATGTTATTGCTTCTATCGGTTGTGCATAATCCGTTGAAACGTCGTCATCCTCAATTAATCTGGTAATGACATCAACTTTTTCAACCTGCGCATGCTGAGATAATTGCGTGGCCAACTCAATGACGTATTTGGTTTGACCACCAGTATCACTATCTTTGCCCAACTCGAGATGTGTAGCGCGGATCAACCCATGCAAGCTGAGCATGAGTATATATAGCGGTTTTTCTGGCTGCTGGTTCACCATTTTTCCCTTAAGCGTTCGTAAAGGTGACCATCCTCCGGCACTGCGCCTCTAACACCGCAAATTTCTGCGGCAAACTGATTGGCGTGTTGCAGTCTCGTCTCAATGTCCCATTCCTTAAGTATGCCCATCATGTAAACCGAGGCAAACGCATCACCGGCACCTACCGTATCCACCAATATGGTTTGGGCGCTGGTTTTTGCATGGGTGATGTGTCTATCACGATCTATCACCCATGCCCCATCCTCTCCACACGTGACAATCACTTCAAGCAAATCAAACTTTGTCAGCAACTGGTCTGCTAGATTTTCCGGCGCTTTGCCCTCAATTGCACAAGCTTGCGCCACCACTGCCAACTCATCTGCGTTGAGCTTAACCATATCTGCCCGCCTTAAAGAACGCGTAATGGTGTGCTTGTTATACCAAGGTTTGCGCAAGTTAATGTCGAGAAAGCGCGGACATTTGCAGTCACTCAAAAAGCGATCTAAGGCCAATCTTGAGGTCACGCTACGCTGGGCTAGAGTGCCAAAATAAGCAATTTCAGGCTTTATGGCCATGGTAATCATGTGTGTCATGCCTGCATGGATAAAGTCATATGCTTGGTCAGATAGGATCTGATACTGTGCATTACCTTCTACCAGCTTGACCTGAACCTGTCCGGTTGGATACAACGGGTCGTGTTGCACACCCATCGTCTCCATGTGTCTTGCTTGCATCTCGTTGAGCAACTCATCTTTTAAAGTATCTTGCCCAGTGCGGGTAATCAATACTGGGTGCAAGCCAAATCCGCTCAAATGTCTGGCCACATTAAATGGCGCACCGCCCAGTACGTATTTTTCTGGAAAAATATCAGCCAACACCTCGCCAAAGAGGGCTATCTCATTTGAATGTAGTGGATGATTTATATGTGTATGATGATTCAAAAGTTATCCCGCCAATAAGTTAAAGTGTTCAAGCATGATAGCGACTTGAACAAAAATTTTATTGCTAGCAAATGCTGGTTTGATTGGTGAGTGCGCGAACGTTTGATGGCACCGAATGTAGGTGTGCTGTAGAACATAATGACCAGCATTACTCATTCTAACGGCCCATTTAAATTTATGCAAACAATATTTATATCAATATATTAATGTGCGATGCATCCACCTATCGTTTCATGCTTAGCCTGTAACTAATTCAAACATGATGAAAGCACCACTCAATGCACCCAAAATGGGCATGATAAAATAGTGTTTTCATAGTAAACCTTTATCATGTTCAATTTAGATTGGCTCCGCAGTTTTCTACCTATTGAAACGGTTATTTCGCATCGCGAGCGATTACGCTCAGCCATCGGCGCCTTTGTAGGGATCGCCCTCACCTCCGCTGTGAGTTATTGGTATGTAAAAGATACTTACGCCATCCCCTATTTAATCGCCCCTATGGGGGCATCCGCTGTATTGTTGTTTGCTGTGCCTGCCAGCCCGTTGGCACAGCCTTGGTCTTTACTAGGAGGTAATTTGGTGGCCGCCTTCATCGGGGTCACCTGTGCTATGTTTATCGCACATCCCATGCTATCGGCCGCCATCGCGGTCAGCTTGTCAATTTTCATCATGCTGTACTTACGCTGTTTGCACCCACCCAGCGGTGCAGTGGCACTCACAGCAGTGTTGGGCGGTAATGCGATTCACAATTTAGGGTATACCTTTGTACTGGTGCCCGTGGCACTCAACTCTTGCATCATCATTTTAGTGGCCATCATTTTTCACCGTTCCACCAAACACAGTTATCCACATAGGGCAGCGGTAAGTAAACAGGATGTGCTGAGCAAGAATATTCCGGCTGAACTCCGGTTTGGTTTTAACTCTGAGGACTTAAATGCAGTGTTAAAGGAAAATAACGAGCTATTGGATATTAGTCGTGATGATTTGGAAAAAATATTCCAGCAAACTGAAATGCATGCTTATCGTCGTCGCTTCGGTGAAATTCGCTGCAGTGACATCATGAAAAAAGACGTGATGACAGTTGAGTTTGGCACCGAGCTGGAAGAAGCTTGGTCTTTAATGCGCAAACACAATATCAAAGCGCTGCCAGTGGTCAACAAAAGCCAATTCGTGATTGGCATCATCACACAAGTGGATTTTATGAAAAATGCCAATTTAGAGGTCTACGACAATTTTGAGGGCAAATTAAAACAATTTATTCGTCGCACCTCCGGCCATCACTCCAACAAACCAGAAGTGGTTGGTCAAATCATGTCTAGCCCTGTCGTCACCGCCAATGCGGATGCACACATCATTGAATTGATTCCCCTCATGACGCAACAACGCATACTGCACCACATTCCTGTGCTGGATAAAGAGCGCAAACTGGCGGGTATTGTGACCCAGTCCGATTTGGTATCAGCGCTGTATCACGGGCGAGTGGCAAATCTCAAAACATTAGGGCTGTCCTCGTAATGAAAACAGCCCTATCAGTCACACCTGTTTTGCTTTTAGTTTTAGCTTACTGGCTTTGTAAGCGTCTTCCGAAACTTACCGCATAAGCCCCTGGGCGAGCCAGCAGAATGGGATCATCAGATGCCTCAATGCCATCCACCAGCGCCAATGGATTAAACATTGTCCCTTTTGCAAAGGCTTCCCCATTGGCATGCATGGAATTCAAGCTTAAGACACCCAACTCCACCACTTTGCGAGTATCTGGCCAGACAGCAGTCGGGTCGTTTATCACATCACCGGCATCTGCCAACTGTGCAGAGATACGGTACTTCACCGCTGATTTGCTTAATCTCACCGGCAACTCATCCATCAAATAATTTGGGCTTGCTTTTTCCGCTGCCTCAGCACTCAAAAACTGTGCCCCACCCATCGGCTCAATGCGATAGCGTCCATACTGCGTCTCCCCCTTAGCATTGGTAAACTTAAACGCATTTACCCCATAAAATGGCTGAGTAGCAAAACTCACTGGTGGCAATTTAGGTGTTTTGACAAACGCCAGCGCAGCCGGGTGTGAACCTAAAAACTGCTCTATTGGTGTAGGTTTAGCTGCTTCAGGTCCGCTGGCTGCAATGGCTTTTAGTAAGCCTAAAAAATCTTCTGGCGTCGCTGCTGGGAAGCCATTCACTGATATACACACCATATCGCTGATTGCACCATCTGGTAATTGAAAACGAATTGCGATGCCTTTAGGAAAGGCGTTGCCATTGGCATCCGGGATATTAGGCACTCCAGTCGCATTTGAAAATCGCACGACGACAGGGGTTGATGTTGTTTGCAGGTGTACTGCTTTAGTCAACGCAGCAGCAGAAGCTGCTGGCGTGAATTCACCGGTAGCCAAAATGCCTTTGGCATGATTGGCACGAAAGCCTGCGTGCGGCCCACCGGACAAGGTGGTTAAGGTATCCACCAATTGCTCATTCACAGATTTTGGTGCTTCTTCTGCCATAGCAACGGCCATGGGCAAGGTAAGCAAACAGGTCGTCAACCACAAGTTTTTGCGTTTGAATTGCATTGATTTCTCCTAAGTATTAATAAAATAAATGTTAGAAATCATCATGAGGCATCTCATGCCAAGACGCAAGATAGATAAAGCAAGTTGATGAATGTGTTGGTTTAAAAATTACCGTGCTAATCAAATCAACCGCGCACAGCTGGCTTGATAGAAACCAAGCTTATTGGGATAGTGAGTTTTTGGAGTTGGTCATCATGGCGTCAAATTGGTCAATCGGCACCGGTTTGCTGAAAAAATAACCTTGGAACGCTTCGCATCCACTCTCTAACAGAGTCTGCATATGCGCTTCCGTTTCCACACCTTCTGCAATAACATCCAAACCTAAATTGAGCCCTAGCGTAATAATCGCACGAACGATACTGGCATCATTTGGATCAGTATTCACATCCCGCACAAAGGATTGATCAATTTTAAGCTGGTCAAGCGGTAAACGTTTGAGATACGAAAGTGAAGAATACCCTGTGCCAAAATCATCTAGAGAGAAGCCGATGCCTTTTGCTTTAATCGCTGTCATCTTGACGATGATATCTTCCACATTTTCTACCAACATGCTCTCGGTCAGCTCTAATTTTAGCTTAGTTGGATCCACCCCTGTTTGATCAATTAGTTGAATTAGTTTCTCGGCAAAATCTGCTTGCAGATACTGGCGTGCGCTCACATTCACAGAAAGCACCAAATGTGCAGTGTGAGGCTGCTTAGCCCATAACAACAATTGCTGACAGGCGGTTTCTAAAATCCACTGGCCTATTGGCAATATCAGCCCAGAATCTTCTGCCAACTGAATAAACTGGCCCGGCATGACCAAACCACGTTCCGGATGATGCCAACGTATTAACGTTTCCGCACCAATCACTCTATGCTGTTTATCCACCTGCGGCTGGTAATAAAGCTCAAATTGTTTATTCAATACACCCAAATGCAAGTCGCCTTCCAGCGATACCCTGTCGTTGACCATGGCCTGCATTTGCGGATCAAAGAAGCGATAGGTATTGCGACCTGAACTCTTCGCCTTATACATCGCCAAGTCTGCTCGTCTCAACAACTCATCAACGGAAGTGGGCGATTCGTGATTAAACAAAGTCACGCCGATACTCGGTGTAGTGTGATGTACATATTGATTTAATTTAAAAGGCGCTTCAAAGCTCAATAAGATTTTTTCGCAGACAGCACGTGCCTGAACGGCTGCCAGTTGAAGATCCTCCTCCAGCTGGTCGACGATCACCACAAACTCATCACCACCCAAGCGGCTCACAGTATCGGTCTCGCGTACACAACCTACTATCCGCCTTGCAGCCTGAATCAACAACATATCCCCTACATCATGGCCATGCGTATCATTGAGTGATTTAAAATTATCCAAATCAATGAAGAGCACTGCGCCCGCGTGATGCGTACGTATGCTAGATGCAATGTGCTGCTCCAACCTGTCAAGCAAAAGCTGACGATTTGGCAAGTTGGTCATAGCATCATAAAACGCTAATTGTTGAATTTTGCTCTCGGCTTGTTTACGTTGTGTGATGTCACGTTCTACAGCCACCCAATGCGTGTACCAGCCACTGGCATCCGAGATAGGTACGATATCTAACTCAAGCCAAATTTCTTCGCCATTTTTCTTATAGTTGATGACTTCTGCCCTTACCGGCTGCCAAGCTTTGAGTGCCTCTCTGATTTTTCTCAACTCCTCTTTTTGCGTGTGCTTGCCTTGTAATATGCGTGGTGATTTTCCTATCACGTCTTCTCGTGCGTAACCGGTCACACGTTCAAATGCTTCGTTCACAAACAAAATACGTGGTCCTTGATTATCCAAAGGCTCGGCTTCGGTAATCATCACAATATCATTCAGCCGCGCAATTCCCGCCTCCAGTAAACGCAAATGCTGTTGCGTCTGGTAGCGCTCGATCGCAATCCCTAATAAGTGAGAGCATTCATCAACCAGTTCCATTTCAGGTTCACTTGGCGTACTCACCTCTTGATAGTACATGGCAAATGTACCCAGCACACGTTGTTTACTAGAAAATATTGGCGATGACCAGCAAGCACGCAAATCGTAGCCATCTACTATATGACGGTAATCTTCCCACAGAGGATCATGCTGAATATCAGAGACAATCACGCGTCTTTTTTCAAAAGCAGCGGTGCCGCATGAACCAGTTTTGGGGCCGATAGGCAGACCATTCAGTTGTAGCATATAACTGGGGTCTAATTTAGTAGCCACTCCATCGACAAGACGTTTTTGCTCATAGTCCAGCAACATGACCGAGCATAAACAATAGGGAAACTGCTCTTCAATCAATAACACTGCGGCGCGCAAAATATCATGCAAAGGCGCATCCACGGCAATTTTCTCTAATATTGCACGCTGTCCGGTTTTAAAAGATTCAAACTTTTTGCGGTCGGTAATATCTTGAAATGCGCCTTGAAGTCGCACAATTTTCCCGTCGCTGTTCCGGACAGGTCGCCCAATCGTACGCACCCAGATGTTACGGCCCTTTGCCGTTACTTTTTGAAGCTCTAAGTCATACGCCAGGCCTTTATTGATGCAATCAGCGACCGCTCGTTCAATCACGGGCCTGTGCTCTGGCACAAACAAGCTCATACCTTCGGGCGCAGTGGGGGAATACCCAGCAGGCAAATCATGAATGGCAGCCACTTCATCTGACCAAATGACCTGTTGGCTATCTACATCCATCACCCAACCGCCCAACTTGGCTAAGCTCCCTGCAATTTTCAGCAAATCTTCAGCTTGTTCACGCCTTAGAATTTCATCTTGTAATGCAGTTGTTCTTAAACGGACTTTTCTGCGAATTTGTAAATTCCAGATAGCAATCGTCCCAATCAAGCTGACCAAAGCCAGCCCTATCCCACCTAACCACAACAGCACGCGATGCTCAATGACTTGCTTGGGCTCGTAAATGAAACCGTCCAAATCATATTGGGCTGGCATCATATTCAGATCAGCAAGCGTTTTGGCAATAAACTCCCAGCGCGCATGGTTCATGTGCCCAATCTCCACAATATCGGACATCACATAAGGTCGCATCGCCTGCGCTTCTCGCTTCAAAATATCACGTGTAATCCCGTTGGGGGCAACACTGTCGTATTGCATGATCAGATCAATGACTTCTTCGGGATGATTAAAGGCATAGCTCCACCCTTTTTTTACAGCACGCAGCAAGGCTTCTACACGCTCTGGATGATTGGAGGCCTCATTCTTGGTTGTAAATAAAGTATCTCCGTAAAAATCGACGCCATAGGCTTGGCTGCTCAACACAGCAGCCTTATAGCCCTTCATCTCCAGCTGTATCGGTTCAACCGTCGCATACGCAGAAATAACATCCACCTTGTGATTGATTAAGTCATCCAAGTTCCAAGTATGCGGAAGGATTCTGACACGACTTAAATCGATGTTTTCTTTGCGCATCATGGCTTTAAACTGTGCGGAGCCTTGATCGTTGGAGAGCATGATGCTCTTTCCAATTAAATCATCTGGCGTGAATGTGTCATTCTTGTCCAGGCTGATTAACACATAGGGGGAGTGTTGAAAGATGGCTGCAACAGCTACTACAGGCTTACCTGCCACATGCGCCATGACAATATCCGAGTCACTGATGCCATACTCTGCGGCGCCGTCCAACACTTGTTTGAGCGGTGGTTTGTCTTGGCTACCTTCAATCAGCTCTACATCGAGATTTTGTTCTTCAAAGTAGCCTTTTTCTTTGGCCACGTAATAGCCAGCAAACTGAAATTGATGATGCCATTTTAATTGCAGCCTTACATGGTCGCGACCGTGCGCTACGGTAGTCAGGCTCATCAGCATGCAACCGATATACAAGCAACGTAAAAGCAATGTGTACTGCAATAATGGCATTCCTCGCGGCACCTTAATCAATTGAGCGCATTTCAGCGCTTATGCACCTAACTGATATGAACTGGAGTATCGCTATCATGGTCGCATCAGAAAACAAACTGGCTATTTTTCAACACTGACTTTACGCGTATTTTGTTAGAAAGTCTTGCTGAACAAATACAGAATTCCATGCTTATTTAACGCTTATCTTTAGTTTAGCGCGCTAATATTTATGCGTCACTAGTGAATATACGATATCACGGCAGTTGAACTCAATAACTCTAGCTCACTAGCGACTTGTCTTAATTACTTTCTTGTTATTTCTCATCAAACTGAAACAATTGATGGTTAGACTGTTCTTAATTGAACAGGAGAAAAAGATGAAACTATTGAATAAACTACGTGAGATGCGTATTGAACAAACACTCCATATCGACACAAAATCGAGTGGATATCAAAATGAAGTGATGGGGCTGGGCACCGTAACTGTACATGACATTGTCAGGCTACATGCCGAAATGGATATTTATGAGCGCTTATACCAGCAGCGCACAGAGCACTAATCGCACTAGTAAGCGTTTCTATCTTTAAACACTAATAGTATGGTGCGCACGATAATCTTTAGGTCAAACCCTAAAGACCAACTTCTCAAATAGTCCAAGTCGTACTCAATACGCGCTTCCATTTTATCGACGGTATCGGTTTCACCACGCAAACCATTGACCTGTGCCCAACCAGTAATCCCTGGTTTTACCTTGTGGCGTATCATGTAACCTTTAATCACTTTGCGGTACATCTCATTGTGCGCTACTGCATGTGGTCTAGGTCCGACAATACTCATACGGCCTTGCAATACATTGATAAATTGCGGCAACTCATCCAAAGAGGTTCTGCGAATAAAGCGTCCGAATGGCGTGATACGTATATCGTTTTTGGTCGCCTGTCTAACTGTGTCGCCATTCTCTTCTACCGTCATCGATCTAAACTTATAAACCAATATCTCCTCAGCATCTAAACCATATCGACGTTGCTTAAACAGGATAGGTCCTTTGGATGACAGCTTCACACCCACGGCAACTGCTATCAACAGAGGTGAAATCAGCGCCAAAATAATCAGCGACAATACAATGTCACTCGCGCGTTTCACAAAGCCGTTAAACCCAGAGAATGGCGTCTCGCACACCGCTACTACGGGGATACCACCCACATCGTCAATCCTTGCTTGAATCAAATCGAACACAAAGATATCTGGTACGAAGTAAATAGACACAGTGGTGTCTTTTAAGCTATCCAACAAATCCAATACTCTGGGCTGCGAAGTCATCGGTAATGCAATATAAATAATATCGATGCTATTTTTGCGCACATAATCCGACAGTTCATTGATTCTGCCCATCAATTGCAAACTATTATGATCTTCAAGTGTGGTACGGCTTAAGTCACGGTCATCAAAAAACCCTTTGAACTGCAAACCTAACTCAAGATCGTTATCCATGCGATCGCGTAGTTGCATCCCTAAATTGCCTACGCCCACAATTACTGCGTTTCTGGTGACCGCTTCTCGATACAACTTGCTATTGAGGTAGCTATCGACAGCGATATGTACAATCAGTATTAGCACCGGGGTAATAACCACCCAGTAGGAAATCATGTCTCTAGGGAAAATATCCAGATAACTGGTGGAATAGCCAAAAAAAAGAATCACGGCAACGATAAAAAACCAGTCGGTCAAAATCCCCATAAACTGTTGCCAAATAGAGGTATGCTTGTACCAAGTGCCAGGGAAGCTGATGGCGAATATCAACATCGCAATCAAATAATACTTTTCATCGAGCGTCTCGCCAAAGTATATGCTGAGCGCAACCAAGGACACAATCATCAATACTGGGTCAGCCAGCATCTTGATGAGAGATTGGATGGTCAGTTCTTTACTGTAGACTAACTGTTGTGAAGACTTCATTATATTTATGTTGGACTGACACAGCACTTAAGCGATAGCAGTCCAAGTTGTTTACTCCGTTTTATACCCCTGCGGGTTTTGAGATTGCCAGCGCCAAGTATCCGCGCACATTTGCGCTAAATTTCTGGTCGCAGTCCAGCCCAACAATGTTTTAGCCAGAGCAGGGTCAGCGTAATTCATGGCCACATCCCCTGCTCTGCGCGGCATAATCTCATAAGCAATTTCGATGCCAGATTCATTTGAGAACGCATTCACCACATCCAACACACTATAACCGATGCCAGTACCCAGATTCACAGTAAGCAAATCGGAGGTTTTTTCCAAATAGCGCAAGGCTGCCAAGTGACCATCGGCCAAATCCACCACATGAATATAATCACGCACCCCGGTGCCGTCCGGCGTTGGGTAATCGTTACCAAATACTCTCAGCTTTTTAAGCTTGCCGACCGCCACTTGTGATACATAAGGCAACAAATTATTGGGAATACCATTAGGGTCTTCCCCTATCATACCGCTTTCATGCGCCCCAATAGGGTTGAAATAGCGCAATATACCTATGCGCCAGCTACTGTCGGCGTGGTGAATGTCTCTTAACATATGCTCAATCATGAGCTTAGTTTGCCCATACGGATTGGTAGCACTCAATGGAAAGTCTTCACGAATCGGCACACTGGAGGGGTCACCATACACAGTGGCAGATGAGCTAAACACGATGGTCTTGACCCCAAACTCAGCCATGACTTCAAACAAGGCCAGACTACCTGCCACGTTATTGTCGTAGTACAACATCGGTTTTTCGGTAGATTCACCGACTGCTTTTAAGCCCGCAAAATGAATGACGCTGGTAATAGCATATCGCTTAAACAAATCTTTTAATGCAGATTTGTCACGAATATCGCCTGAAACTGTCGGGAAATCGACACCTGAAAGCTGTTTTACACGTGCGAGGGAGATTGGTTGGCTATTTGAGAAATTGTCTAATACGACAATATCATAGCCAGATTGGAGCAATTGCAGGCAAGTGTGTGAGCCGATATATCCGGCACCGCCAGTAACTAATACGGTCATAAAATTGGACTCTTTAAATATCTTAAGAGCTTACAAGCAATTGTTTTTTAATGCTATAGCCCGTTTGTATCGTCCGGAATCAAACAGAATTAATATTTCCAGTAGTGATCTACCAACAGCGCTGCAAAAATCAAACTAAGATACAAGATGGAGTATTTAAAGGTGCGCTTGGCTAAATCATCTGAGTAGCGACGGTACAAACCAACCACATAGGCCATAAATATAGCGTTCAGCACGATAGCGGAAACGAGATAAATCAACCCGCTCATCCCTAAGCCGTAAGGCATCAGAGACACCACCACTAAGATAATGGTGTATAACAAAATATGCAGCAATGTAAACGCCTCACCGTGAGTGACTGGCAACATCGGCATGCCTACCTTTGCATATTCCTCACGGCGATACAACGCTAACGCCCAAAAATGCGGTGGGGTCCATGAAAATATAATCAAAAACATGATTAGCGATTCTGGTGAAACGTTGTTGTTAACAGCAGCCCAACCCAAAATAGGCGGCATTGCTCCCGAGGCACCACCAATCACAATATTCATCGGTGTAGCCGGCTTTAAAAACACTGTGTAAATCACAGCGTAACCAACAAAGGTGGCAAACGTCAGCCACATGGTGAGCGGATTCACAAATACGTAGAGGATAGCCAAACCAACCCCGCCAAGTATGGTGGCGAATATCATGGTTTCCATGTTAGATACTTGTCCGGTTGGCAAAGGCCGTCCACGCGTACGAGCCATCACAGCATCAATCTTGTGCTCTATCAGACAGTTGAAGGCAGCGGCAGCACCAGATGAAAATGCCACGCCTATGGTGGTAGCAATCAGAATATCCCATGGCACCATGCCCGGCGTTGCCATGAACATACCGATGAGTGCGGTAAAAACAATCAGCGCCGTTACGCGTGGTTTACACAGTGCGTAAAAGTTTTTAACACTGATGCCAAAGGCATCTAATTGACTTGCTAGACTCACACTCAATTCAAACTCACTTTAATCTTTTAATATCAACAGCGTCACACATCATGCGCGTGCAGTAATTTTTGAGTTAAACACCACCACAATCACGACCAATAACGCTGCGCCAGCATTATGGGCAACGGCCAACACCAACGGTAAATGCAATACCAAATTAGCAATACCTAAACTGATTTGCGCTAACAGCACACCAATCAGCGCAATACTGAGTGTTTTTAACTGCGCGTATTTTAAACCATTTATGGCGATAAATCCCAAATAAATCAAAGTGATGACAGCGCCAACTCGATGTGTCCATTGGATGGCAGTCAATGAGGCTAATGTTAAATTACCACCGTCTGCACTTTGCCCAAGTTCACGATACATATGGAAAGCATCTTTAAAATCCATAGGCGGCATCAGTTGCCCATGGCAAGTCGGGAAGTCGGTACAAGCTAAAGCCGCATAGTTGGTACTAGTCCAGCCACCCAGAAAGATTTGTACAAACAGCACCACAAGTGCAAACCGTATTAACCAGTAATACGTATTAGTAAGCATGTGACGACCGATGTGCGTGCCCCAGTGCCGATGCGCTATCCAAGTCAAAATGGCCAGTGTACTCATGCCACCTAACAAATGCGCACTGACAATCGCAGGTTTTAACAGCATCGTGACTGTCCACATACCTAGCATCGCTTGAAACAGAATGAGTCCAGCTAACCCTGTAGTCAGCCAAGGTGAGGTTCTAGCGTTGCTTGATTTCTTCCAGCCAAGTACAAACAGCGCCAATACCATCAACCCCAATACACCCGCAACGTAACGATGGATCATTTCCTTCCAAGCTTTTCCTGTTTCCACAGGACTATGTGGATATACAGTTTGCGCTTGTGTAATGGCTTCCTCGCTTTGCGGCACTGTCAATGTTCCGTAACAACCTGGCCAGTCTGGGCAACCTAAACCTGCATCGGATAAACGTACGTATGCGCCCAAGGCCACTAAGCAAAGGGCGGTAATCATGGCAATTAAACTTAATCTTTTAAATAACATCTTATGTTCCCTTATCCTGCCCAAGAGAATTTAAGCAAACGCACCAAGTCTTTACGTATATTGGCGGCCGGTGTAGTTTCCGGATAACTCATCATGATATGACCCAATGGATCGACAAAGAAAATTCGATTAGTTTGCAGCGCATTTTCGTCTTTGATATTGAACTGTGCTGCCAGTGAATCCACACCTTCTGCCGAGTTGTTCAATATCATCATGTCAGGGTACATTTGCACCAGTTTGCTCACATCAGCCTGATGAGTAACCAACACCCGCTGCACACGCATAATATCTTTGTAAGTCGACACATGAATTTGACGCATATCATGCAATTTACTCATGCAGGTAGCCTCACAGGTCTCCGCCACTACCACCATATTCCATTTATCGCCCCAGAACTTATTCTGCGCAACACCCTTATTGTCATGCAGATTACTTGGTGGTTGCAGCAGGCGTGGTGGTTGCACCAACTCACCCATGCTTTGCCCGCCTGGGCGCCAATCAAACTTAATCATCATCACAACCACTACGATAGGTACAATAAAAAAAACAGCCATCATGATAAATATCATGCGGCCTCTACGTTGCTGTGTCGCATCAACGCTTAATTCACGCTGGCTCAATTCATTTTGCATAGGTTTACTCTTCTGTTCTAATGCGTTTAACGCTGGTATATAAATAGATGGCTAAGGTGGCTAATGCAAAACCAAACCACTGATATGCGTAGCCTAAATTAGTCATGATTTTGCTAGGTGGCATCTGCCAATTTCTCACAAATCCACCTGCTTTACTTGCCGGATCAAGCTTAATAATGACATCCAACACTTGAATTGGTGCGGACTGTTTATATTTTTTCATATCCAAGTGCTGCCATACCAACTGCCAAGCCTGGGCTTGCGGTTGATCGTTACCCACCTTGGCTTCTAGCGTAAATATTTTTTCAGACGGCACCCAAACCATGCCTTGAATTTGCACAGATTGTTCGGGTGTGTCAAAGGTTGGCACTTTATCATGACTGGCCTCACCGGGGATCCAGCCTCGGTTCACCAGCACATATTGTTCAGTACCTTCAATTTTAAATGGAGTGATCACATGAAATCCCGCCTGACTGTTTTCAACTTGATTATCGAGCAAAAATTGATATCTCGACTCATAGTGTCCGCTAACACTTGCTTGTTGAAACTGTAATGCAGATGGCCGTGTCAAATGATCATTGAGGTTAGCAACTTGCTTTTGCAAACTGGTTTCATATTGATTTTGTATGGATTGACGCATTTCGGCCTTGTTGTATTGCCACAATCCCAGCTTAATAAATAGCGGGATGCAGACAATTACAATCAGTGTGCTAAGCCAATGGAAATCAAATTGAAAGTTTAGAAACTTAAATTGCATTTTTAATACGCCAGTCGCATAATCTTTGATATTAATTTATTGGACATTACCATGTGGATTAAAATTGCAACCGTACTTGTGTTAATCATTATCATCAGCAGTTTGTTTTCGGCTTTGTTCTTTTTAATCAAAGATAAAAGTGGCAATGATCGCACGGTTAAAGCACTCACGGTTAGGATAGGTCTATCCATCACACTATTTGCAGCACTGATTATTGCTGCCTATTTTGGTCTGATTGGCCACTCACTATAAACTACTCTTCGTAATTAATTAAAACCGGTTCATAGCGCTTAACGAAATAAAAAGGGCGATGCAAATGCATCGCCCTTTTTGATATCTGTTGATTAAAGCATGTAAACAAATATAAACAAGCCTAACCAAACCACGTCCACAAAGTGCCAGTACCAAGCCACACCTTCAAAACCAAAATGATGCTCAGGAGTGAAGTGGCCTTTCATGCAACGCAACAGAATTACAATCAGCATTAATGTACCAATAGTCACGTGGAAACCATGGAAACCAGTCAACATGAAGAAAGTAGCACCGTAGGCACCGCTACCTAATGTCAAACCCATTTCTGTGTAAGCGTGGTGATATTCCATGCCTTGGCAAATCAAGAAAGCAATACCCAATGCCACAGTTAACGCCATACCAATAATCAATTGCTTACGGTTGTTTTTAATCAAACCCCAGTGCGCCCAAGTAATGGTTGCACCAGATGTCAGTAACAGAATAGTATTAATCAGAGGCAGCCCGCTCCAATGCATGGCTTGGAATTTTGGGTTCGGCGCATACTCTGTCCCTAATACTACACCGCCAGGGCCTTGTGACGGCCATACTGCCAGAAAGTCTTTGTAAGGCGTGATATCAGGTGCGTAACTTGCCAAATCCGGCACAGACAACACACGCATATAGAACAAGGCGCCGAAAAATGCTGAGAAGAATGCAACTTCAGAAGCAATAAAAACAATCATGCCCCAACGGAACGACTTATCCTCCCAGTTTTTGTATTTGCCAGTCACGCTCTCAGTAATGACTGTACCGAGCCATTTGAACATCATAAACAGCACAACCGCCAAACCAAAATACATCATCCAACGGCCTGGGCCTTCTAAATATGCTAGTGATTTTCCACCGCGGTCAGTGGCTACAGAGAATACAAAACCTGCCGCCATTGATAACAGACCCGCGGAAAGTATTGATGGGTAAATACTTCCGTGTGGAACGAAATATTGATTTTCAGAATGTGTTGCCATGCGCTAACTCCCAAGCATACTAATATTTATATTTAATAACGATTAATTAACTATGTGCTGCTTATCTACTACTTTTGCCCTGGTGCCTTGAAGAATGAGTAGGACAGCGTCATTTCCTTCACATCCTCGGGTAAATCAGGACTTACAAAAAACCTTAATGGCATTTCTTTTGTTTCACCAGATTTCAACGCTTGGTTCACAAAACAAAAACACTCTATCTTTTTCAAATGGCTAGATGCTTTGCCAGGTGTTACGCTCGGTACCGCTTGTCCAGACACCGTCTCACTGGTTGTATTTTTAGCTACAAAGATCACTGTTTCTATTTGTCCAGGGTGTAACGTAACACTGGTTTGCTTTGGATAAAAATTCCATCCCAAGCCAGGCATCACTGCAGACACAAACTGCACTGTTACAACCCTAGAGTTATCTACCTTAGCTTTTGCTAATGTCGCTGCCGTGTTATCTGTTTTGCCGTTCAAACCAGTAATCGAACACAACACATCGTACAACGGCACTAAAGCAAAGGCGAATAGCAACGAACCTATCACCACATACAACACTTTCATTGCTAATTTTTTATTAGCAGCCCGTTGATTTGATGAATGACTATCGTCCAATTAAAACTTCAATCCGTTACAAATCGTTTTCACTGGTGAAATCTACTGATTCCAAACCGTGAATATCGATACAACATACCAAACAAACACGATTACACCGATGACTAATGCAATCTTTTTATTACTAGTACTTCTGGCTGAATCTTTTTGTTCCATTTGAAATGAGGCTTAGCGTGGCTAAGCCTCATATTCCTTTTCAATTATTTAATAACAGGTTGCTCGTTAAAGCTATGGTAGGGTGGTGGAGATGGTAATGTCCACTCCAAACCTTCCGCACCTTCCCAGACTTTATCTGTCGCTTTCGTACCACCTCTAGCACAGCTAATGATGTTGTACACAAACAGCAATTGTGACAGCCCCAAGATAAACGCACCGATGGTTGAAATCATATTGAATTCAGCAAACTGCAATGCATAGTCAGGGATACGGCGCGGCATACCCGCCAAACCAACAAAGAACTGAGGAATGAAAGTCACATTGAAAGAGATCGCAGTTAACCAGAAATGCAATTTACCTAATTTCTCGTTGTACATATGACCAGTCATTTTTGGCAACCAGTAGTAAACGCCAGCCATGATGCCCATGATACCGCCAGCAAACAGGGTGTAGTGGAAGTGTGCCACCACAAAGTAGCTGTTGTGGTATTGCGCATCTGCAGCCACGTCAGCCAACACCAAACCGGTTAAACCACCAATACCGAATAAGATAATCCAACCTACTGCAAACAACATGGGAGTTTCAAAGCTCATAGAACCTCTCCACATGGTTTTGATCCAGCAGAAGAACAACACGGCCAATGGCAACGAAATGGCCATAGTACTATACATAAAGTAAAGCAATGCAGGTACAGGCATACCAGCGGTAAAGAAGTGGTGTGCCCACACAACCACAGCTAAAGCACCAATTGCCCATAGTGAGTACACTTGTGCTTTGTAGCCGTACATAGGTTTACGTGAGAATGTTTGCAAGATTTGTGGAATGAAACCCCAAACTGGCAATAACAAAATATACACTTCTGGGTGACCAAAGAACCAGAACAAGTGTTGGAACATGATTGGGTCACCACCACCAGCCGCATCAAAGAAGTGCGTACCGAAGTGACGGTCTGTTAATAACATAGTCACTGCGCCAGCCAATACAGGAATAGTAGCCACTAACAAGAATGCAGTAATCAACCAACCCCAAGCAAACATCGGCATTTTCATCAATGTCATACCTGGAGCGCGCATATTAAACAATGTAACAATAATGTTGATTGAACCCATCACTGATGAAACACCCAAAAGGTGAACAGCAAAAATAGCAAAGTCAACACCGATACCACCTTGAACAGACAGCGGTGGGTAGAATGTCCAGCCAGTTGCAATCGCACCATCACCAATACCAAATAACGCTAGCGTGAATGGCAATGTTAATAGAATTGCTGAAGGTGGCAACAACCAGAAACCCCAGTTATTCAAACGTGGCAGCGCCATATCTGGCGCACCAATTTGTAGTGGAATCATCCAGTTAGCAAAACCAGTTGCGGCAGGCATTAAGGCCGCAAAAATCATGATTAATGCATGCACACCAATTAACTGATTATAAAAATCAGGATTCATCAACTGCAAACCAGGCTGGAACAACTCGGCACGAATGCCTAATACCATTGCACCACCCACTAAAAACATCACCAAAGAAAAGGTCAAATACATCGTACCAATATCTTTGTGATTTGTTGTTGTCAGCCAACGCATAATACCGGTTGGGTGATCACTGTGCTCTTCATGATGCGCTACAGTTGTAGTACTCATAATGCTCTCCTAATCGCCTTCAGAACTATTTTAAAAAATGTAGATTATTCACGTGCTGCTTTAACTTGCGCAGGCTGGACAATTGGGTCAACTGTCGCCGCATTGCCAAGCGCTTGTCTTTCATATGTGATGACCGCAGCTATTTCTGTATCGTTCAACGTTGCTTTCCAAGCAGGCATCACACCCTTACCATTCAACAAACGATCCATGTGACTGTCTTTTAAATATTTTCCGTCAGCACCAAAAATGGGGCCAAGTGCAACTTTACTCCCTGTTAACGCAGGGAATGCAGGTGGCAGACCAGCACCAGTTACTTGGTGACAAACTGCACAGTTTTTCTCATACACAGTTTTACCTTGTGCAATCAAATCTTCCTTTGTCATTTCTTTCACTTCACTGGCTGCTTTTTGCTCTTCTTGTTTTTTAGCCACCCAAGCTTTGTACTCTTCCATCGGCACCGCGTTCACTACCACAGGCATGTAACCGTGGCCTTTACCGCACAACTCTTTACATTGACCACGGTATGTACCCGCTTTATCTACTTGTACCCAAGTTTCACGAATAAAACCAGGCACAGCTACACGTGATGAACCAAACTGAGGCACCCACCAGTTATGCAATACATCGGAAGCAGTCATTAAAATACGTACTTTTTCACCCACTGGAAGCACCAATGGATTATCCACTTCCAGTAAATAGTTTTCGGTTTTTTCTGCCTTGTCATGCAATTGATCATCAGAAGTAGTTAAGTTACTTACAAATTTAATACCCTTGGCATCACCATCTAGGTATTCATATTGCCAACGCCATTGCGAGCCAGTGACCTTAATGACCATGGTAGATTTATCACGCGTGTCTTCCATCATCACCACGCTGTGATAAGCAGGAATACCCATAATCACAAAGTCGATTAACAGCAAGATAGCGAATGGGATAAGTGTCCAGAAAATTTCAACTGCGGTAGAGGGAGTTTTGTCAGCAACTGCTTTGTAGCCTTTGCTTTTGCGGTGCGCAAAAATTGAATAAATCATGATAGCCAAAACTGCAAAGAAAATAATCGCAGTAATGATCATAAATTTGTTGTGTACGTGCAGTGTATCCAGCGCCATTGGCGTTACAGGCTCGGGAAAGTTCCAACTGTAATCCGCATACACATTGAGCGAAGCCAGCAACCCTGCCAAACCTACCCCAATTTTCTTAAACACTTGCATCTCCATTGCTCCAAAATCAAATTTAGTTAATGTTTCTTAATTTCTTTTTAAGCTCTCGCATCAGAACAGCTCGCTGTTCGTCGTCGATAAAATGTTTACCAAACTCTACTTCTTTACCGTGTGAGCCAATCATTAGCGCGCTTTTCCCACCCGACAATTCTTTCATACTCACTTGCGTCCAGTAGCGATGAAACACAGCCGACGTCAATTGACGGCTATACTTCTTCTCCACCAACACTTCATCACCCTCAATCGTGATGCTTTCAAAATCAGCCGCATGCACTCTAACATGGTAAAAAGCCAATGCGAAAGCCAGCAATTCCAAACCCGCAAACGGCAACACCAACCATGCACCTATGTGCGTAAATCCAATGGCTACAATCAAGGCTAGAACACCAAGAACTGCCAGCAACTTAACAGCCCCCTCTGAAGACAGGGAGTTATTAGGCCGTGCAATAATTTTGTAATCCAACACTGATAACATTGAGCAACCTTTGTGACAGGAAACTGACTTTGTAACAATGTCTTTAGGAGTGTTACAAACTGTTACAAGTTCGCGAAAAATAGCATAAAAAAAGGCTTATTACAAGCCTTTACGTCGAACTGCGATATCTATGTGATTGTTATTATCAACATTCGTAGATAAGTATCTACAAGTGTTGGTGCCGGGAGCCGGAATCGAACCGGCACGTTGTCGCCAACGCTGGATTTTGAGTCCAGTGCGTCTACCAGTTCCGCCATCCCGGCATGAGGTATATAATATGCAACTTCGCTATTATAACAAGCAATTCGCGATATGCGAACCCAAGATTTCGATTTTTATTTACCTTCTGAGTTAATTGCGCAATATCCAGCAGAAAAAAGAAGCGGTAGCAGGCTTCTTCACCTTGACGGGCAAAGCGGTAACCTCACTGACAGCAACTTTGTGGCATTGACGCAATGGCTGAACCCTAACGATTTGATTGTATTCAACGACACACGCGTCATCAAAGCGCGTTTGTTTGGCCATAAGGTCACTGGGGGCGCCATTGAAGTAATGATTGAACGCGCACTCAACGACCATGAGGCACTCGCGCAAGTTCGTGCTTCGCGCGCGCCCAAAGCGGGGGCCAAGTTAATACTTGAAGGAAACGTTGAGGCAGTTGTCATCGGACGAGACGACGATTTATTTCATCTGCGGTTCTTAAACGATGCGCCCATTTATGACTTGCTAGAACAATACGGTCACCTACCACTGCCGCCTTATATTGCACATGCTGCCGAATCAGAGGATGAATCACGCTATCAAACCGTCTATGCCAAGCATGCTGGTGCGGTGGCTGCACCTACTGCGGGCTTGCATTTTGATGAAGCGATGTTAGCGAACATTCAAGCGATGGGGGTGATGACCGCTTATATAACGCTTCATGTAGGTGCAGGGACATTTCAGCCTGTGAAAGTGGATGAGATTAGTGCACATAAAATGCATAGTGAGCGCTACCATATCCCCGAAGCTACGCTCGCACTCATCGCACAAACCAAACAAAAAGGTGGGCGGGTATTGGCTGTTGGCACCACAGCACTTAGAGCATTGGAAAGTGCGGCACAAACAGGCGTATTAAAGGCCGGCAACGCTGAAACCAATATCTTTATCACCCCGGGTTACCAATTTCGCGTGGTGGATCGCCTATTGACCAATTTTCACCTACCCAAAAGCACATTGATGATGTTAGTGTCTGCATTTGCGGGTCATGCTCATATCATGCGCGCTTACCAGCATGCGGTACAACAGCAATATCGTTTTTTCAGTTATGGCGATGCAATGTTGATTGAACGTGGCTCAGCCACTAATAATGGAACTTAGTATTTGAGTTAGTTTACTAAACGAAGAGTTGTAACAAGTAGAATGACAGTAGATAGATGAACAAGGACAAACAATTGCGCGCATTTTTAACTAACACTGTATTAATTTCAACATTAACGCTAACCATTTCGATCACCTCTACCGCACAGGCCGAGGTGCTACCGGTGGCTGAGCTGGGCGTTAAAATTCCCTTAATCAAAAAACCAACCACGCGCCCAATGACAGTCGCTTATGTTCCCGTGCACCAGACCTACTATATTGCAGATGGTGGCCTAGCGCCAATGGGGTCTGAGTTTGAAGCACCTAGTTCCAAATCCGAAATTCATGCGTACAAACAAGATGGCAAATACGTTAATTCGTCCAAGCCAGGTTATGACAATCGCTCCATTTACTTTAATCCCAACACCAGCAAATTAGAAACGCTTACTTATAATATATCCAGCGGTGCTGGCTTCTCACCGAATACTGGTATCTATTCGATTGAACTTACCGAGTCTGGTGAGCTAACCAATAGCTCCGGCGAAGTGATGCAGTTTAACCCTGCCTTTGGTGATGCCGCTACCATGCCCAGTTACGATGCCCAAAACAATCGCTACTTTGCCAAGCAGGAACGTAGCAACAAAGTGTTTATCGTAGACCCTAAGAACCGCGAAAAAATTGGTGAAATCACCCTAGACTTTACCACACCCAATGTGTTGCACGATGACATTAGCGACCATTTTATTGCTTATACAGGCATTGCCGGCAACGAACTGGTGCTTTTGGATGTGGACCACAAGGCTGCGCTTATCTATGACCTCTCTGGTAAATTTGTGGCAAAAAGTGAACTGCCGAAGGATATGAAGCTGCGGGCGCAAAACCACTACAATGGCACCGGTTACGCGAACGACATGCTATTTATTTACCACGAAACCGAAGGTGAGTTTGGCACCTACTGTGGATTTAAAGTTGTCAAATAAACCGCTAGCACGCATAAAAAAACCGCATGTAAATGCGGTTTTTTATTGTTGTTGCATTCAGCGTGAATACATTACTTACCCAGCACCCCGGCAAGTTTGCCTGATGCCAACCCGAACAGCGCACCCAGCACACTAGAGATAATGACCAATACCACAGGGTTAGTCGCATCCATCGCAGTGACGTTTGCTGCAGAACCCGCTGTTAGTGCTAATCCAGCAGTGGCTGCGTAACCATAGACATTGGCAGGCACTACTGACAGCAAGCTGTTGCCCGCCACAATCACCAACAGGAAAACCGTGACAGCAATTATCACTGGCGCTGCCAATACACCCAAGGCCTCCAACATGCCAGAATTAACCAAGTAGAGCGCAACCCCTGCAATCACTGCGCCATATACCATTCCTGCAATTGTTTTTTGCAAGGCTGAGGTGTCACCACCGGTATGAAAAAAACAGCCCCATGCGATAAATCCCACCCATACTAGTGCAACACTCGCTAATGGATTCAATGCTAAAAATGCCCAAACGCCTCCTAAAACCGCGATACTAACTGCCAATGCTGTTAACTTCGACATACTGTTCTCCCTGTGTTTTGGTATTGCTCATTTTTAAAAAAGTCTTATAGATTAATACGTTAGATTGTTTTGCACAGTTAAGAAGCTGACCTAATTAGTGTGCGACAAACTAACTGAGATGCAGTCTAGTCCCATTTTGGTGCATGATGCAAGTGATTTAGAAATTGATCGCCCCAGTTTGGAGCAATGTTGAAATAGAAAGATGAGATGAATTAACGAGAGACGGAAGCGTAATCCCAATGCTTACGCCAAGTATTGACAACGAGATTAGGGTATTGTGGTTTACCCAAACTGCCATTATAACGACCCAAAGCACGGAAATAATTACCGCGCTCGATATCCAAATAGTGCCTCAAGATTGTGCATCCATAACGTAGATTGAGGCGCATATCAAATAAATTATGGTCATTACTGCCTATGCTACGCACCCAAAACGGCATCACTTGCATATAGCCACGTGCGCCTACGCTAGAGACTGCATATTTTTTAAATCCGCTTTCTACCTGGATCAGCCCCAACACCACTTGCGGATCTAACCCAGCACGTGTTGCCTCATAGTGCACTGATTTCAAAAAATCTTTACGGTAGACTTCGTCAGGAATACGTTTTTCTAAGCGCGTTGACATTTGCGCAAGCCAAGCCTCACCCTCTACCGGGTCATCAAACACTAGTTTTGGGGCAGCTAGATCACTGATGGATTTTTGCATGAGCGCCTTCACACTATTGGATAGCGGCTCTTCCAACTGGCCGCCCGCTAAACTAGCAGTGGCTAAGCCCATCAAGATGATGAAAAGAATTTTACGCATGCTGTTAATTGATTAAGCTGTTAATACCTGTTGTATAAAACTTAAAGTATCCTTTAATGCAATGGTTTGCGCTTCTGACGATTTGCGGGATTTGTACTCCACATTACCCTCCGCCAAACCGCGGTCGCCAATCACCACACGGTGCGGAATACCCATCAAATCGCTTTCTGCAAACATGACACCCGGACGTTCGTTCCTGTCATCTAACAACACATCCACACCCGCTGCTTTTAAATCCGCATATAGTTGCATCGCTGCTGTTTTGACCTGCTCACTTTTATCCAAACCTATTGGACAAATTACCACTTCAAACGGCGCCATGCTGAGCGGGAAAATAATGCCTTTGTCATCATTACCCTGCTCAATGGCAGCACCTACAATGCGTGAAACGCCAATGCCGTAACAGCCCATTTCCATAATTTGCGATTGGCCATTTTCATCCAAATAGGTCGCGTTCATCGCTTTGGCATATTTGGTGCGCAATTGGAAGATATGACCCACCTCAATACCACGGCACAGTGACAATGTGCCTTTGCCATCTGGGCTCACATCCCCTTCTACCACATTACGAATATCGGCAACCAAACTAGGTTCTGGTAAATCACGAGCAAAATTCACACCAGCCAAGTGAAATTTGGGTTTATTGGCACCACAAATAAAGTCGCTCATCGCGGCAACACATGTATCTGCAATGATTTGCACGTGTGCACCCACATTGACTGGGCCAATAAATCCAGGCGGGCAATTCAAATTGGCGCGGATTTCCTCCTCCGTTGCAAGCCTAAAATCGGCCATGCCTGACAATTTTGTCAGTTTTACCTCATTCAACATGTGGTCACCTCGCAACAATGCAAGGTGAAACTTTTCTTGCGCCATAAACGCCACCGCTTTGACAGTGCGCTCGATGCCCACACCCAACAATTTGGCCACATCTTCACAGGCTGTTTGCTTGGGCGTATCTACCTCGCGCATGGTTTCAGTAGGCGCTTGGCGCGTAGCTTTGGTGATTGCCTCTGCCAGTTCCACATTGGCTGCGTAGTCGGATTGCTCGCAATACGCCAAAGCGTCTTCCCCACTATCGGCCAACACATGAAACTCTTGAGAGCCATCGCCACCAATGGCGCCTGAATCGGCTTTCACCGCACGGAACTTCAGACCCAAACGCGTGAAAATATTGCTGTAGGCTTGATGCATATCGTTGTAGGTTTTTTCCAGACATTCGTAGCTGGTATGAAACGAATAAGCATCTTTCATTAAAAACTCACGTGCACGCATCACACCAAAGCGCGGACGAATTTCATCGCGGAATTTGGTTTGAATTTGATAAAAATTCAAAGGCAATTGTTTGTAGCTGTTGATTTCTTTACGCGCAATGTCGGTAATCACTTCCTCATGCGTAGGTCCAAAGCAAAAATCACGTTCGTGCCGGTCTTGAATTTTGAGCATTTGCGGACCAAACACAGCCCAGCGTCCGGTTTCTTCCCACAACTCCTTCGGTTGCACAGCAGGCATCAGTAACTCTAGCGCGCCAGCTTTGTTCATTTCATCACGGACAATGTTTTCCACTTTGCGCAACACACGTAAGCCCAATGGCATCCAGTTGTACAGGCCACTGCCCAGCTTTTTAATCAGCCCAGCGCGTACCATCAATTTATGGCTGATGAGTTCGGCATCAGCAGGGGCTTCTTTTTGGGTGGCGATAAAAAATTGTGAGGCGCGCATAGCGGAAATAGCCTTTAAACATGCAAATTAAACAAAGATGGAATTTTATAGGGAAACCAAGCGTTCGTCAGCACTTGATGCCGTAAGCTATTCAGATACTGGACTACCTTCCGGTATGTATCCATCTTTCCAAAGCTCAAACGGCACTATGGTGGCGGGCTGACCATTATCAAAAAACCAACTATCCACTGCATAGCGGGCTTGGTTGTCCAACTGCCGAATCACCGCGGTGGAATGCGGCCAACCTGAAAAGAAAAAATGACGGGTGCGCGTATCTTCCACCGCATGCCATTTAACCAAGCCGGCTTGTACCAGCAAACGCATATAAGTGGTGGTGTTGATGGCTTCATCGTTGCAATCTTGCTGCCCGGAGAACTGGGAATTTTTGAAGGTGCCGGCTTTATCATTGGCGGTGCCGATTTTTTGTCCAATCAGTGACTCAAACTTGGCTATCGCCTTGGCGATTAACGCACGCTCACCCTGCGCACTCTCGGGCATCGGAGAGAAAAGGCTGGCCACCTGATCCCACTCCCCTTGTGTAAGGGAGGTATGGCTTAATTTAGCGCAACCACCACCTTGGCATATTTCCAAAAAGTCTTGATGCGGCGTGCTATGAAAAATGCGATTGATGTCCGCCATCTCTGCATGGACAGATAGGCAACAAAACCAAACATAACCACTAAATAACCAATGGCTTATTCGGAATTTCATTACGCTGACTACCTTGTGGCGGAAAATGCTGACTGAGCACTTCACCAATCGCCCCAATACCCTCCAATACCCCTGCTTCAAACTCCCCCGCTCTGAAGCGTAACTCCATCGCGTGGCAAATACGCTCCCAACCGGCGTCACCCACCAACTGGTGTATTCCCCTATCCGCGACAATCTCAACATCGCGGTCAGCCAACAACAAATAAATGAGGACGCCATTATTGTGCTCAGTGTCCCAAATATTCAAACGTCCGAATAGCTCAATGGCACGTTTCTTAGGCGTTTTCCCAAAAAGAATTTCCAGAGGGTCCATGCCCGCTTCCACCACAAATCTAATTTCACCAGCATGGAGTTTTTCATTGGCAGCGATTGCTTTCTCAATGTTTCGCAGTGATTGTTTGGAAAAATGGCGGCTCACCCACCATGGTGAACTCAACAAATGCCTAACAAAGCGTATCAACGGATGTCGTCTTTTCATGTTACCAATCCCCGGAAGCGCCACCGCCACCAAAGTCACCGCCACCACCAGAAAAAATATCACCACCACCTAAGCCGCCACCGCCATAGCCACCGACCCCACCGGGATAACCATAGCCGGCACCACGCCCGCCACCCATGGCCAAGGTGAAGATAAAAGCGGCAACTACAACTAATATCACCGTCAGCAAAGCACCACCTAGCACCCAGACTAGCAATCCCAAAACTCCGCCATTAAGCGCACTACCGAAAAACTTACCAAAAATTGCGCGCAACACCACCCCGGAAAAAATCGCCCCAAACATGAGTATGGGTAAGTAATCAAAAAACGATGACTCACCCGCCTGTTTTTTGGCAGGTGCCGGCAAGGCTTCACCAGATATCAGTGCCATTAGCTGGTCGACGGCGGCATTCAAACCGCCAGAGAAATCCCCTTGACGAAAATAAGGCGCCATCACATCGCTGACGATACGCTTGGCGATGGCATCAGGAATAGCGCCTTCTAGACCATACCCCACTTCGATGCGCATTTTGCGGTCATTTTTCGCAAGTAAAATAACTACGCCGTCATCTTGTTTGTCGCGGCCAATTTGCCATGCTTCCGCCACGCGCAAACTATATTGTGCAATGTCCTCAGGCTGGGTGGTGGGCACAATCAGCACCACAATTTGGCTGCCTTGTTTCTGCGCAAATGCGCTCAGCTTTTGGGCAAGCGCCTGCTGCTCGGTTATAGATAAGGTGCTGGTGATATCGGTGACAGGAGAACTCAGCGCAGGAATCGCTTGCAATTCAGCTGCTATGACCTGAGTTGAGCTAAGCATAGTTAAGCAGAGCATAATCGCGCTAAATGAAAACGCCATCATGGCGTGCCATTTAAGCAGCACTTGGCTGGCTGACTGCCTGCAGCGAGCAATCAACCAGCCGAACATGGCGGTAATCATGGTCATGAAAATGCCTGTTTAGAAATTACAAAACAAACTGCTGCAATTAGTTAGAGCCGCCAAAATCCACTTTAGGTGTTGTAGAAATCGCTTTTTCATTTTCTACGGTAAAAGTTGGTTTAGGCTCGTAATCAAACATCATCGCGGTCAGATTATTGGGGAAGCTACGCACTGCAATGTTATAGGCTTTCACCGATTCGATATAACGATTACGCGCCACGGTCACGCGGTTTTCTGTACCTTCCAATTGTGCCTGCAAATCTCTAAAGCCTTGGTCAGCTTTTAAATTCGGGTAATTCTCAGCCACCGCCATCAAACGTGAAAGTGCACTAGTTAACTGGCCTTGCGCCGCTTGAAATTTCGCAAACGCTTCCGGGTCATTTAACACTTCCGGTGTCACTTGCAGACTGCCTACTTTAGAGCGCGCATCCGCCACCTCTGTCAGCACTTCTTTTTCATGAGCGGCATAACCTTTGACCGTTTCAACCAAATTGGGCACTAAATCAGCACGGCGCTGATATTGGTTGAGCACTTCCGACCAACTGGCTTTGGTCTCCTCATCCAGTGTTTGAAAGGTGTTGTATCCGCAGCCAGACAAAGCCAGCACTAATAGCAAAGGCATCCACTTCATTATCCAATTTCTCATGCTTTACTCCTCATTCATTTAAATAATTGTTTAGTTTTATAGTGGTGCTGAATTAGTAGAATTCAAGCGTTACGTTGTAGTATTTGACTGCTGCATGTACGCTTTGGCTGCGCACATTATTTGCCAAGCCTCACGTTTAAGTGCTGGGTTTTCCAGCAATACTTTGGGGTGATGCACCACCCAACATGGGCGCTGCAAGTGCTCAAAAGGTTGCTGTGAAATATCCTCGACATCCATATCCAAAAATGCCTTGGCCGCCTCTACCCCAAATATCAGCGTGCGCTCAGGCTGAAACGCATCGCTAGCTACTGCCTCATGCACAATATGATAATCGGTACTAACTAATTGCATCGCGCGAACCATATTATGCAAAAGAGCGAATGCATCTTGATCACTATGCGTATCTAACGGGCAATACAATAACCAAGCGATGGCTTTTTTTGGCTTGATGGATGCTTGTTCGATGGGTGGCTCTGGTGTTTCCATAGCAGGCACAGTCACAGCTGCCACTTCTGAAATCGGCTGAATTGGTTCCGGCTGGCTGGGCTTCATTGACTCTGTTAGCGTCGTCAACTGTCGTTCAGCAAAAGCTGGATTAAGCGTCCACACTGGCAACAGTTCCAACTCTCGTAGTATGTCTTCACGTGTCATCGTCATAGCGCCAAGCCCATTAAAATCGCGTCTTCTCTACCTTGTTGTGCGGGGTAATAGCCTCTGCGCACCGCCATCTCACAAAACCCCATCTGCTCATACAGCGAAATAGCCGATTGATTACTGGTGCGCACTTCCAAAAACATATTGGCGGCATGGTGACGTTTCGCCATCGCAATCATATGCTCTAACAAATATTTACCCAAGCCTTGCTTTTGATACGATTTGGCAATGCTGATATTCAACAGATGCGCTTCGTCCAGCACCATCATCATCAAGGCATAACCTATGATGGTTTGTTGCTGTAGCAACACCCAAGCGCTATAACCAGAATTCAAGGAATCGCTAAAATTGCCGCGCGTCCATGGATGCGAATAAATAGTGGGCTCTATTGCCATCACTGCATCCAAATCCTCCATCTGCATAGGTCGCAAATCGAATGCTTGCTTGAGCACTGCGCTCATAGCCGAGCTCCTTGGGCACGCTCTTGCGTGGTCAACGCCACGCGATTGCGGATGTAAATAGGCGCTGCTTCATGTGCTGCTTGGGCATGACCGGATGCAAACACAGGCTGCGCCAAGGCCAACACGGCTTGCGCGGTGGGTGTGACATTTGGCAACACATGACTCAGTTGCGATGCATAAGCCGCTTCTAAAGCATCTTTATAAGCCGCCCAACCACTGCCTGCCCCCACCCAACCATTTCCTGATAAAGCTGGCACCTGCTCAGGCTTGCACACAATAGCTGAGCTGATGGTTTGCCAACCTGCTTCTGTACGTTCATAAGCAGCAAAATACACTTCGCCCATGCGCGCATCTTGGCAAACAATCACTTTGCGCTCACCACTGGCTTGCGCCACCGCCATCAATGTATGCACCGCCACCACTGGCAAATTGGCACCAAAGGCCAAACCCTGCGCAACCCCACAAGCAATACGCACCCCTGTAAACGCACCAGGGCCAGCACCAAAGGCAATGCCATCCAAGGCCTTAAGCTCCACATTAGCCTGCATCAACATCTTTTGAATTTCCGGCAAGATGCGCTGTGATGCACTAGCACCAGCCTCGATATCCAGTGACCATTGCTGCCCATCCACCTGCAACGCAATCGACAAAAATTCTGTAGATGTATCAAAAGCCAGTAAATTCATGGTGAGTTTGTAATGATATAAAAGTGAAGCGTGCGAGGACTATTCGCCCATTTTGCCATAATCTATGCGGCCACGTCCCTGTTTGATTTCACCACGCTTCAATTTACCTTCGATTCTGCGGCGCTTGGAGGCGAGCGTTGGGCGCGTGGCATAACGCGTTGGCTTGACCTGATTGGCTGCATTGACGATTTCATGCAGGCGCTTAATCGCGTCTTTTTTATTGGCTTCTTGCGTGCGATATTGCTGCGCCTTAATCACCAGCACCCCTTCATCGGTAATCCGGCTGTCTTTGCTATTCAGCAAAAGCGCTTTTAACCAATCACTGAGTGAAGAGGCTGGAATATCAAAGCGCAAATGAATGGCGCTAGAGACTTTGTTCACGTTTTGCCCGCCTGCGCCTTGTGCACGAATGGCAGTGAGCTGATATTCAGTAGGAGAAATTACTAAATCCATCATTTACAATCAATTAGATACCAATCCCATCTCTACCACTCTACTTGCCCATCGTCATTTCTAGGGTATTTATCAGAGACAGCTTCTAAAAGAGTTTTATCTCTATCCACTTTAAGAGCACTCACCCATTCATGATTTATCTTTTTCAGTCTAAGTTGTTCATGAAACATGCCATTTCTAGCTGAAAAGAAGATATTAAAATTTTTGCTAGTCTCTTGTTCAGAAATTGTTAATTTGCATAAATTATTAATTTGGTTTGGCAATAAAGTGCCAACTGAAAAGGTTTGCTCGAAGTCTTGTGCTTGTAATGGGTTACCAGAATGCAAATTAAATTTATCCAAGTCCACTACCCTAATAGTTAAATCGTATAGTGGATAACTGCCTTGATGGCTAATCGATAAATAATTTTCATCCAAGTAATTTTTTGAAAAACTTGCAAAACAGAAGCTATTTCCACCACTGATTTGATTGAATATCGCTGCTGTTCTTTGCTCTAAACTTGTTAGTATTTTGTTGGCTCTGCTTTCTATTTTTTCAAAATTGCTCTCAACTTTAGCTTGTCTAGTGACTCGAAAGTATTGTCCGCTTAACCAACTAGCTAAAAAAAAGCTTGGCCCGAAAATATTAATGATTTTTATAAAAGATAAAGTGCTGTAGTGCTCATTGTAAAAATTTATAAATGTCCAAATAAAGGCTACAGAAAATGGTAACCAAAATTCAATTATTAATTGTTTAAAGGTTTTCATTAATCACATCCTTTGGATTTACTAAAAAAACGCCTGCACATCGGTCAAATCTCTCGTCCGTTTAAACGGCGGCAAACTTTGCCAGATGCGCCTACCATAAGGCTTGGTAATGAGACGCGGATCGCAAATCACCAGCACACCACGGTCTTGTTCATCTCGAATCAAACGGCCGGCGCCTTGTTTGAGCGTAATCACCGAGTAAGGCAATTGATATTCCATAAACGCGTTTTTGCCTTCTTCGTTCATTTTATCGATGCGTGCAGACAACACTGGGTCATCTGGCGGGGCAAACGGGAGTTTGTCGATAATCACGCAAGACAACGCTTCTCCACGCACATCCACGCCTTCCCAAAAACTTTGACTGCCCACCAATACCGCATTGCCATGTGCCCGAAACCTATCCAGCAACTCGGTTCGCGTGCTTTCACCTTGCATCAACAATGGATATTCCATGCCATGCTCGGCAAACGCTTCTTTAAGCAAGGCATGGACCTCGCGCATGGCCTTGAGCGAGGTACACAGCACGAAGGCGCGCCCACCGCTGGCTTGAATGACGGGCAAGCTCACCGCCGCCACCGCCGCTGTGTAGGCTGTGCTATTCGGGTCAGGCATGTTGGCAGGTGCATATAACAAGGCTTGCTGCGCATAATCAAACGGGCTTTCCCAAAAGCCGGTATCGGCAGCATGCAAGCCCATCTGTGCAATGTAGTGGCTAAAATCACTTTTCACCGCCAAGGTTGCGGAGGTAAAAATCCAAGCTCTAGGTTGTGCATTCAGTTGCTTGCTAAAGCCATCAGCCACACTCAAGGGCGTGGCATGCAACTGCACGCTTTGCGTAAACACCTCGACCCAACGCACCAAATTGGCATTGCCGGCTTTGATCCAGCTTTCGAGTTGCGCCATGAGCGCCTCACCGCGCTGCCAGCACTTTTCCAACATAGGGTCGCGCGCGGCTTGGGTTTCAAGCACTTGGGTGAGATTACTGAGCGCGGTTTGCATATCGGCATAGGCTTGCTCAAATTTTTTCAGCGCCAATGCTTTTTGCACGGGCATGCGTGAGCCCTCATATTGAAACACCAGCCTAAAATCCTTGCATGCTTTTTCCAGCACGGGCACGGCATCGCCCAGCGCCACGCAATCTTTAGCCACACTCAAGTAGGCAATGGTGCTATCCCGAGCTAACTCCAATAATTGGCTGGTGGAGATATCCTCACCAAAAAATAAACCGGCCACTTCCGGAAGTTGGTGTGCCTCATCAAAAATCACAGTATTGGCACTGGGCAATAGCTCGGCCACGCCTTCGTCACGCAGCATCACATCAGCAAAAAACAGATGGTGATTGACCACCACCACATCCGCAGCTAGGGCTTTCTTACGCGCCTCCATCACAAAACACTCTTTATAATGATTGCATTCTTGCCCCAAACAATTGTCGCGGGTTGAGGTGACGTGTTGCCAAACCGTTGCATTTTCTGGCACATCGGTCAGCTCGGCTTTGTCTCCTGTGCTGGAGTTTTCTGCAAAGGCTTGAATGACAGGTAAATATTGCGCATCTTCACGCGAGGCAAAGCGCCCCTCTTGGTTGGCACGTGCCAAATGGTAATGGCAGACGTAATTAGAGCGCCCTTTCAGCATGCTCACCGTGACTGGAACTTTTAAAGCGTCACGAATATTCGGTAAATCGCGATTAAACAACTGGTCTTGTAGCGTTTTGGTGCCTGTGGAGATAATCACCTTTCCCCCAGAGAGCAATGCAGGTACTAGATAGGCAAAGGTTTTACCAGTGCCCGTGCCGGCTTCCGCCACCAGTTGTTTGTTTTGCTGGATGGCCGACTCTATCGCCAGCGCCATTTCCAACTGTTGCGAGCGCTCACTAAACCCTTGTATGGCTTGCGCCAACGCACCATCGGATTTAAACACTGCATGTAATTTGGATTGCTCAGACATCCCAAAATTATCCCATGAATATGTAAACTTTCTGCAAAGCCCATGGTTTTTTATCCATTTTGCTTTTTTAACTAGCAAAATAATCTTGTCATACTAAAAATAGCCTGTTAGCCTAGTCATGCTGTACGTTTCACGAAATCACATTTAGTACCTTTATATCGACATTCTTTTTTGGGAGGTTGTATGGATTTAGGTCTTATTATTCAATTAATTAGTGGTGCAGTGGGTGGCAATATTGCAGGTAATTTAATGAAAAATGCCAGCTTAGGAACGCTAGGCAATTCTTTGGTTGGTATCTTGGGTGGCGGTATCGGTGGTCAACTACTTGGCATGTTAGGTATGGGTAGCGCGGCCGCAGCGGGCAGCATGGATATTGGCGCAATCATCAGTCAAGTGGCAGGTGGCGGTATCGGTGGTGCTGTTTTACTTGCAATCGTTGGCTTCATCAAAAACGCAATGGCAAAACAATAACTTATCTATATTGAGCCTATCTGGGTTTGTTCAGATAGGCTTTTTTATGGAAGACTATGCATAAGATAATTTTCGTTTTAAGTCTCATCGTTGCAAATAGCTGTTTGGCAGAAGATCTCATTAAAGCAGCCGGCACGCAAACCAATGCCGCTGGTATTGAGCTTGAGGCTGTGGAGACGCCCCCCACTTGGAGTGACAAAGCCGAAGAGGTATTGTTGCAGGCGCTTAGCCTCACAGGCATACAATACAAATATGGTGGCAACTCGCCCGAAACCGGGTTTGATTGCAGCGGCTTTGTGCGCTACGTGTTCAGTCAAGCCACCAAAATCACACTTCCACCGACCGCGCGCGCCATTAGCCAAATGGGTAAAACCGTTAAAAAAGAAGAATTACAACCCGGCGATTTAGTATTCTTCAATACATTAAAATCTGCGTTCTCGCATGTGGGCATTTACATGGGCAATAACAAATTTATCCACTCCCCTAGTGCCGGGGGCAAAGTACGGGTAGAAAATATGGAAAACTCTTATTGGAAAAAACGCTTTAACGGTGCACAGCGGATAGAAACTGCACCCGAGCAAACCAATTAGTCGCGAGATATAGAGCTCACAAAAAGACAAAAGCAGCATCATGTGAATATGCTGCTTTTTTATTGATTTAAGGTCTATAGACTACTCGTGAAATTTAGCAATTTCGCCAGGCTTGCGCAGCATCTTATCGACCTCACCCAAATGCAATTCTTCCTGATAAATCATCTCACGGGCATACTCTTCCAACATCACTGAATCACCCTCTACCAATTTAAGTAGTGCTTTGTAGCTATTTAATGCGGCTGTCTCGTGTGCTAGCGATTCACGCAGAATATCGCCGATATCATGATTATGTGTTTCTAATAATGGGCCAATCGACAACGACGGGTGGCCGCCCAAGTGCGTAATCAACTCACCAGCTTTGTCTGCATGTGTGAGTGACTCAGCCGCCTGACCGCGCAACCATGAAACAATTGGAATGCGATTGTAGCCAAACACCATCAGCGCATAGTGCGTATAACGTACCACGCCTGCCAACTCAAACTCCAAGATAGTATTCAGCGCTTTAATTACCGGGGTATTTACACCATGATCTGCTGCCATTTTCTGCTCCTTTATTGACTATTATTCATTACAACAGGCACAGTGTAGCCAAATAAAATAAAGTTTGCAGAACTGAGAATAGTTCACATTGCGAATCTCAATCGCAACCTATGATGACTCAGCACGATGCCCGTCACTATGCCCCAAGCTGCGTTCAGGGTCGATGACGTCTCGAATCAGTTGCTTGAGTTCTTTTGCCTCGGGAAAGCGTCCTGCGTCCTTGCGCGAGAATATCAATGATCCGTTCAAACGCACTTCCAAAATGCCACCGGTTCCGGGCATTAAATTCACCGAGCTGAGGTCTGTCTCAAATGTGGTTAGCAATTCTTGTGCAAGCCAAGCCGCCCTCAGTAGCCATCGGCACTGCGTACAGAATTCAATTTCCACAATATGTTTTTTCATGGCCGACCTTAATTAAGCATAAATTTCTACGAATGGGGTATATGCAATTATATTGAAATAGCGGAAAATGAACCTATTGTTTTACGACTAACTCTTATGAGGGTTGGTCCATTAATCTTATTACTATAAAGGTTGTGCATGCGTTCTTCATTAGAAAAATTTGGTCTGATTGGTTCTGGTATTTTGGTCGGTATCTTGGTGAGTCTGAATATCTCTGCATGGGCAGAGAAAAATCTAGCGCCCCAACTACCCATTGATGATTTGCGTGTATTCGCCGAAGTGTTTGGCAAAGTCAAATCTGATTACGTCGAACCAGTCGAAGATAAAAAACTCATCAATGAAGCCTTGTCCGGGATGTTGCAGGGCTTAGACCCACACTCCACCTTTATGGACGCAGATGCCTACAAAGACTTACAAGCTGGCACCCAAGGTGAGTTTGGTGGCTTGGGCATTGAAGTAGCCATGGAAGATGGTTTAGTCAAAGTGGTGACGCCGATTGAAGATAGCCCAGCCTACAAGGCCGGTTTGAAATCCGGTGACTTGATTTCAAAATTGGACGAAACACAAGTGCGCGGCCTGACATTGAACGATGCCGTGAAAAAAATGCGCGGCACTCCTGATACTAAAATCACTTTAACGGTGTTGCGTAAAGGCGAAGAAAAGCCACTGACATTTACCCTCACACGCGCAATTATCAAATCGCAAAGCGTTAAAAACAAATTGATTGAGCCTGATTATGCTTACGTGCGTGTAACACAGTTCCAAGAGCACACTGGCGAAGATTTAGCCAAAACATTGAAAAACTTACGTGAACAAAATAAAGGTCCATTTAAGGGCTTGGTGTTGGATTTGCGTAACAACCCAGGTGGCTTATTAGATGCTGCAGTGGGCGTATCGGCTGCATTCTTACCTAAAAATGATTTAGTGGTATACACCGAAGGCCGCGTGGCAGACTCTAAAATGCGTCTGAGCGCTACGCCAAGCGATTACGCACGCCGTGGCAAGTCTGATTACTTGAAAGATTTACCCGAAGAGTATAAAAAAGTGCCGATTGTGGTGTTGATTAATGCCGGCTCTGCTTCCGCCTCAGAAATTGTAGCCGGTGCCTTGCAAGACCATAAACGTGCAACTATCTTGGGTATCCAAAGCTTTGGTAAAGGCTCTGTACAAACCATCTTACCAATGAACAATGGCAGCGCCATTAAACTGACGACAGCGCGTTATTTCACCCCTGCCGGGCGCTCAATTCAGGCAAAAGGAATTGTGCCAGACATCTTGGTGGAAGACGGTTCTGACCCTTCACTCAGCTTACATGAGGCGGACTTGAGCAAACACTTGTCCAACCCTACAGATGAAAATGCAGGCAAGAAAAAAGCAGAAGATGCCGCAAAAGCAGCTGCCGCTAAAGAGAAACTAAACGAGAAAAAATTTGCTGAGGCAAAAGGTCCCATTGAGCCTGCAAGCAAAGATGACTTCCAATTTATGCAAGCCATGAACGTGTTAAAAGGTTTGCCAGTGCAAAAAGCACCGGACCCAGTGAAGGTTAGCGAAACAAAAAAATAATGCATTAGTATTGTGGTGCATGCTTAAAGCCCCGCAGGTTTTTATTTAATAGTAGAAACCTGCGGGGCTTTGTTTTACTATGAGATGACGTTTACGTTTTTAGTCCACACATGGCTTTATCTATTCAAGAAACGATTCAAGAGGCAGACCGATGCGTGGCATGTGGCTTATGTTTGCCGCACTGCCCCACTTACTTTAAAACCGGCTCAGAAGCGGATTCACCGCGTGGACGTATCCAACTTATCAGTGCGGTTGCCAAAGGAATCATACCTAATAACGCGCGCTTCAAGGACCATATCAATGGCTGCTTAAGCTGCCGTAATTGTGAAACTGCCTGCCCGAATGGTGTAAGTTATGGCGCGATTGTTGATACTACCCGCGAGATTACCCATCAGCCAAGTACACTGCTACGATTGTTAGGTTGGTTGGCAAACCAGCCCAAGTGGCTTGCATTTTGCAGCGCACTATTACGCTTTGGGCAAACATCAGGGTTGCTCAACTTAGTGAGCAAGGTCAACTCTGGATTAGAGAAATGGATAGCGTTAATACCCGAGCTCACTCCCACACAAAGCTGGCAATCACTATATCCAGCTAGGCACACTAAACGTGGTGATGTGAGTCTGTTTTTAGGTTGCATCACCTGCGCGTTTGATGCAGAAACCTTAAGGGCTAGTGTTTATGTGCTCACCGAACTTGGTTACGACGTACATATTCCAAAGACACAAACCTGCTGTGGTGGCATTGCACGCCAACAAGGGGATACAACAACAGCTGACACTTGTAGTCGTGCTAATCAGTTAGCTTTTGAAACCGAGTGGCCAGTGGTGACAGTAGCCAGCGGTTGTGGCGCAGGCCTGAAGGACTATACCGAATTGCCCGTGCAAGACATCAGCGAGTTTTTAATAGATTGCGATTGGGCTAACGTTAAGCTTAGTCCGCTGGACCAACATATTGCACTGCATGAGCCATGCACATTGCGCAACGTGATGAAGGCGGCCAAGCCAGTCGGCAACTTACTGGCCAAGATTCCGCAAGCACGTGTAACTCCGATGAAGGGGAATCAACAATGTTGTGGTGGTGCGGGCTCATATATGCTGCATCAACAAGAGATGGCAGGCGCATTATTGGCCGACAAAATGAAACTACTTTATCAAGAAACTTTTGATGTGGTGGCTACTTCTAACATTGGGTGTGCGATACAACTTGGCTCGGGCGTGCGCCAAGCGCATATGCCACTTAAAATCATGCATCCCGTCACAATTATTGCAAAACAAATGGGGTTTCAATCGGAATTAGATTAAACTGGACGTATGCATTTAGACAAACTAATTACTACCTTCGACACGGGCTTGCGCACACTTTTTGCCCAGCCAATTGCCTCACGCACCAGACCAGATGCGGACATACAAGACGCACCACTGAGTGATGAAGAAAAGCAGCATGCGGCTGCGCTGATGCGTATCAACCATGTCGGCGAGGTGTGCGCGCAGGCTCTGTATAGCGGTCAGGCCTTAGTGTCACGTGATGCCGCTATCGTCAATGCGCTGAAACAGGCTGCTGTAGAAGAAACTGATCACCTAGCTTGGTGCGAGGGCCGTATTGAAGAGCTAGGGGGACGTAAAAGCCTGTTAAACCCATTATGGTATGTGGGCAGTTTTGGCTTAGGAGTCACAGCCGGCTTATTGGGCGACCGCTGGAATTTGGGCTTTTTGGCAGAGACTGAAAAGCAGGTGGAAGCACATCTTGCCAGTCATTTAGACATACTCTCACCAGAAGATAGTAAAACACGAAAAATAGTCGAACAAATGCAGAGTGATGAGCGAGAGCACGCCAGCACAGCGCAACAACTAGGCGGCGTTCCTTTACCTCCACCCGTGCAATTTGGCATGAAAATCGCTTCTAAAATCATGACCAAAACCGCTTATTACGTTTAATTTTTTGATACCGATTAGAGTAAACCATGCAGAAATTCAGTGATGTACTTTTAACCCTAGACAGTGCAGACCATGTGCAACGCATTGAATTATTTGATGAAAACGATCAACCAGCGGGCGTAATTGAGAATAAACCTGGCAGCCAAGGTTCAGTTAAGGTATATCACCATCTTTATAAAATGTATGGTGGTATTACATTGGATGCAGCAGTAGAAGGACTTTCTTTGTACGCTGAACACACAGAGGATGCCGAAAACTGCCCAGGCAAGCACCCAAATGTGGATCGATTACTGAATATTTTAGAGAACGAAGCCCCACTAAGCGTCAAAATTATTGGTGGCGAATCCAATTAAAGCGCGGTGACCGCTTGCAGTTTTAGCGCTTGATAGTCTGGGTAATGGGCGGATGGTAAATGAGTTCTAGCAGATGTCCCACACTGTCCAAGCAGTAAAATCCGCGTGATCCATCGCGATGTGTTTTGGGCGCTTCTGTAATCCGCACACCCTGCTCCACAAAATAGTCATGCCACGCATCTACCACCTCAGGACTTTCCAACACAAAACCAATATGATCCAAGCGCTGTTGTGCTTCTGGTGTGTAATCCACACGATGCAACGCCAATACATCGCCATGGTTAGTTAAATAGACATTATCAGGGTCTGGTTGCCATTCGATTTGCATGCCCATGATGCGCGTATAAAAATCCACAGCCGATTCCAAGGCCTGTACAAATAGTGCGATGTGCCGGATACCAATCATACCGGGTGGCTTCTGCATCATGAGGCTGCTTGCGCTGTTGTTTTGATCTCAAAATCGTGGGTAATTTCTACGCTTTTACTCAGCATAATCGAAGCTGAGCAATACTTCTCCGCAGAGAGTTTCACCGCACGTTCCACTTGGGTCTCATTTAACCCATCACCCGTCACCACAAAATGCACATGGATTTTGGTAAATACTTTGGGCACTTCGTTCGCGCGCTCTGCTTGAATATCAGCTACACAGTCCACAATTGGCTGCCTTGCCTTTTTCAGGATTGTGACCACATCAAACGATGTACAAGCGCCCATGCCAATGAGTAACATCTCCATAGGGCGCATGCCGATGTTCCGACCACCATTTTCTGGCGCACCATCTAATACTACGGCGTGACCGGTTTCGGATTCACCGACAAAACTTACGCCTTCCACCCACTTAATTCTTACCTTCATGATTTACCTTAAATTTACCAGTTACTGTATCTTCACCAAAATCATCAATTTCTAAGCCAGACAAGGCGCGAGGACGAAAATTGATGCGCTGCATACAAGTAGTATGTAAGCGGAAATTTTCGACCTAGCAACACCGTGTGGCGATGAAATGCTTTAAGCAGGCAATTCGCAAAGCGAATACTCGCAAAGTGATGATTTTATTTTACGTCTAGCAGTTCTACGTCAAATATTAGCGTCGCATTTGGCGGAATTACCCCACCTGCTCCACGTGCGCCATAGCCCATATCTGGTGGAATAATCAATGTACGCTTACCGCCTATTTTCATACCGGCAAAGCCCTCATCCCAGCCCTGAATCACTTGCCCGCCACCCAAAAAGAAATTGAATGGTTCTTTTCTATCCACACTGCTGTCAAATTTCTTACCTTTGTTTGCTTCCGCTGCTGGGTCATATAGCCAACCTGTGTAGTGAACGGTGACGTTGAAACCAATTTCGGCTTCACGGCCTGTACCGACTTGCGTATCAATTTTTTGTAACTCTGTAATTTGCGCGGACATCGCTGGTTTTCCTTCTGATATTGTGGTGTTGGTGGCGGCTGTATCTGCTTTGCAGCCTGTAACAAGGATTGCGGCACATAAGGCCAGCAAACATTGGCTTTTAATCAGTTTCATGTGGCATCACTCGAATAAATTGGAATTCCGTATGATACTTTAATTTCGGTTACGTTCAGACAAGCACTAAACAAAAAGGGCGTCAACTTGACGCCCTTTTTTACTTAGTTCGCTATAGCTAATATATCGAAGATTTACTTATGCAAACGTCTTCTGGCGATGCCAAATAAACCAAGTCCACTCACAAACAACCATGCTGCCGCAGGCACTGGCACTGCTGATGGGGTTGTAACATAACTATCGCTACCGCCTAATTGGCCAATTGCTTGCACATGAAGACCAATTCTTAAATCACCGGATGTTAAACCAGCAATTATATTTGCAAACAAGCCTGAACCTAATAATTGCAATGAATCCGTTGAACTGTTAATACCATTTTGGCTCACAGGTGAATCAGCTGTTGCACGATAATCGGAAGTAAAGGAAATTGTATTACCCGCTGGTAAATTTGGAGGTGCACCACCAATATCAAAATCAACACCAGTTTGAGTGCCTAAAGACAAAGCAGAAAGATATGATCCACTTCCGTTATCAAAATAGATTTGTGTGACTGAGGAAGCAATGCCCACATTGTTAAGGAACTCAAAAGATACTAAGCCGCTACCTGCATCTGTCACATTAACAGATAACTGGCCACTTAAATCTTCCGGATTGTTGTCAGTTATTTTTAGAAATGTGAATACCTCAGCACTTGCAGATGCTACAAACAACATTAGGGCTAACCCTAGCGCACCCCTGTAAAATTTATTAATCATGATGTTCTCCAATGAAACTTAAATATCGGTATTCTTACTAATTATTGTTTAAACTGCATTTGAAATTAAAAACCACTTCAGAACGTTTACAACTTTTAATTACGTATAGCGTAATTAACGTATAGCATAATTTACGTATTAATTATCTTACAAACAATAGCCCGTGTGGGCTAATTGAACATAGCATTATTTTTTAATGCTGATACACCCATTCCAGCAAGGCGTCTTGTGCTGGTCGAGCCTGATAACCATTTGCGTCATTGACCATCATCACCACAACATCGCGCTGCCCTTGTTGATTGAGTACATAACCCGCCAAAGCACTCACGCCATTGATAGAACCTGTTTTAATGTGGATCTGCGCTAATGCCTGCGAGGACTGCATTCTCGTTTTAGTGGTGCCATCCACCCCCAAAATAGGCAGCGAGGCAATGAGTTCTGCCATCACAGGGCGGTGAAATGCTTTGACTAACATCGCACCCAATTGCTGTGCACTGATACGCTCTAACCGCGATAAACCCGAGCCGTTTTCAATGACCAGACTATCACTGGGCAACTGCAGCGCCTCGAGCTGCTGGGTAACTACCTCAGCACCATAAACCTCTGTGGCATTGTGTGGGTTATCCTCCGCCGCCAAGGTCAGCAACAACTGGCGCGCCATGAGGTTGTTGCTCCACTTGTTAATATCACGAATGGATTCACCCAAAGGCATTGAAAGTTGCTCAAGTATTTTGATAGCGTTTTCTGGCATGGCACGCACCATTAGTTTGCCTCTGAATTTGCCGCCAAGCTCAGCCCATAACTTCTTAAAGGTATAAAACGCATACAGTTCATCATTAAACAAACTGAGCTCCAAATACCGTGTTTCACATTGTGCTGAGTAGGTCCCCGTTAAACTCACCTTGGCTGTGTTGTTTTTTTTCGGGATGACCGAATATTGGATGTTGCCTCGCCAATCACCACAGTCGCCATCGTCTAACTTCAACTCGGATTGAATCTCGACTTCAGGTATCGGAAACTCTTGCTGTACTTGCACTTGGCCATCTACCACATCAAATTGCAAGCTGGTTTTGCGACCACCCACCAAAAAGGCACTGGGCGTTGCGTTGTAAGCGCGCCAGACTTCTTCATCAAAAGGGATGGCCGTCGTTTGCGGGCTAAAGTAAGTTTTATCAATAATGAGATTGCCCTGAACACTGCGAATACCTAGTTGCTGTATGCGCATCAACAAGCGCCAAAAATCCTGTGCCTGAAAATTGGGATCACCATAGCCTTTAAGAATCAGATTGCCTCGCAACACACCATTTTGAACTTCACCATCGCGATATACTTCAGTTTTCCAACGATAGGCGGGGCCCAGTTTTTCTAGGGCGGCATAAGTGGTCACCAACTTCATCACACTGGCTGGATTCATCGGCTTATCTGCATTGTGCGTGAGCGTTGGGCTATCCGCATTCACGGGTTGCACAAAAACAGCCACATTCTCAGGTGGAATACTGGTGTTTTTTAACGTCTGAGATACGGGGAGTGGCAACTCAGCACGCACGCTCAAGATGGACATACTCAAGACTAATAATACGAGTAATCGCATCATAACGCTTGCTTAACCACCCGCTCTGTTTGTTGCACCAACCAATCCATTTCCTCAATAGACATCACGTAAGGCGGCATCCAATACACCGTGTTGCCAATCGGTCTTAGTAGCACGCCATGGGCAAGCCCAGCGGCATAGCATTGACGTGAAAACTGCGGATTCTGCGTTTGTACGTCAAACGCATGAATCATACCTAAATGACGTAAATGCTGAATAGGCATATGAGTGAGCACTTGCATTTTTTTCTGCAAGTGGCGGGAGGTCGTCTGATTGTTCTCCAACACCTGGTTCTCTTCAAATAGCGCCAAGGTGGCAAGCGCGGCACTACAGGCCAATGGATTTCCAGTGTAACTGTGGCTGTGCAAAAAGCCTTTTACAGTTTTGTCATCATAAAATGCTTGGTATATAGCATCGGTGGTGAGCACCACTGAGAGCGGCAAATAGCCGCCGGTGATGCCTTTGGACAGACACACAAAATCGGCAATCTCACTTAACTGCTCGCCCGCATGCTCGCAGGCAAACATCTTACCGGTACGGCCAAACCCCACGGCAATTTCATCGGCAATCAGGTGTACTTGATATTGACTGCAAATTTCTCGTGCCCGCTTTAAATAAAATGGGTGGTACATCCCCATGCCAGCCGCGCACTGCACCATCGGCTCGACTATAAAGGCTGCCAACTCATCGTGATGCGCTGCGATATAAGTTTCCAAAGCATTGGCGCAACGTTGCGCAAATTGCTCTGCGCTTTCGCCAGTTTCTGCCAATCGAGCATCCGGGCTTGGCATTTGTGCCGATTGCATTAAGAGCGGCGCATAGGTGTCTTTAAAAATGGCCACATCGGTGACGCTTAGCGCACCCAAGGTTTCACCGTGATAACTATTCTGCAAGCTAATGAATTTAGATTTATTCGGTTTGCCGGTATTGCGCCAAAAATGGAAACTCATCTTCAGCGCAATCTCCGTGGCACTGGCCCCATCCGAGCCATAAAAGGCATGCCCCAAGCCAGTAAGCTTCGCCAGCTTTTCAGACAACGCCACCACCGGCTCATGGGTAAATCCGGCCAACATTACATGCTCTAATGCGTCCAGCTGCTGCTTGATGGCGTCTTTAATGGTCGGATGATTATGCCCAAACAGGTTCACCCACCATGAACTCACTGCATCCAGATAGCGCTTGCCATCGGCATCATATAGCCAGACACCCTCACCTCTTGTAATCGGCGTGAGTGGAAACTGCTCATGGTGCTTCATCTGCGTGCAAGGATGCCACACGGCAGCCAAGCTACGTGCAATTAATGATTCATTTTTACTCATGGATAAATTGTACGATGTTTTCAACATAGCTTTCATGCAAAATCTCGTCTAATCCTGTTGTTTAGTCTAAAATACTGTTTTTAAATATTATTTTGTCTCACATGCAGAAAACGCGTCGCCATTTAGAACTGCTCGCCCCCGCCAAAAATGCCGAGTTTGGCATTGAGGCCATTAACCATGGTGCTGATGCTGTTTACATTGGCGGCCCAGCCTTCGGCGCACGCGCTAAAGCGCCCAATACGGTGGCCGACATTGCCAGACTGGTAAAACATGCTCACCGTTATCACGCAGAAGTCTTTGTCGCCCTCAATACCATTTTTCATGACAACGAGTTGGAAGGCGTACGTCAATTAGTGCATCAGTTATACGAGGCCGAAGTGGACGCACTGATCGTACAAGACATGGGCCTGTTGGAAATGGATTTACCGCCTATCCAACTACACGCCAGCACGCAAACCGATATTCGCACTGTGGAAAAGGCCCAGTTTTTAGACCAAGTGGGGTTTAGCCAAATCGTGCTTGCACGTGAGATGGACATTGCAACTATCCAAAAAATTGCAGCCGTGACCACATGCAATTTGGAATATTTTATTCATGGCGCATTGTGTGTGGCGTTTAGCGGCCAATGCTTTATCAGTCATGCGCATACTGGACGCAGCGCTAATCGTGGTGAGTGCTCACAAGAGTGTCGTTTGCCTTACACATTAGAGGACCAAAAAGGTCGCATCATCGGCAAAGACAAGCACTTTTTATCGATGAAAGATAACGACCAGAGCGCCAATTTACGTGCGCTAATCGATGCTGGCGTCAGCTCGTTCAAGATTGAAGGCCGTTACAAAGATTTACCTTATGTCAAAAACGCCACGGCACACTACCGCCAGTTGTTGGATGAAATTCTGGAACATTATCCAGAGTATGCAAGATCCTCAGACGGCCACACCACGTTTACCTTTACCCCACAGCCAGAAAAGACGTTTAACCGCAGCGCTACGGACTATTTTGCCAATGGTCGACAAGCTGATATCGGTGCGTTTGATACACCTAAATTTTCTGGTGAGGAATTGGGTAAAGTGAACAAAGTGGGTAAAGATTTTATTGAAGTTGCTACCGAGATTGAACCGCATAACGGGGATGGCGTTTGTTTCTTTGATGTGCATAAAGAACTGGTAGGCCTACGCGTCAACACCGTACAGCAAGTGGCCAAGCATATTTATCGAATCATTCCTAACGAAATGGTCGATGGCATTACTCGTAATATGACCCTGTATCGCAATCGCGATCATGCCTTTATGCGCTTGCTAGAGAAAGAATCGGCTTCTCGCAAAATTGCAGTGAGCATGACGCTATACGAGACAAGGGACGGAGTGGCACTTACCATCACCGACGAGCGCGGCATTAGCGCAACAGCGCAAGTGCAAGCTGAGAAACAGCCTGCGAATGACCCGACTAAAGCTGAAACCAGCTTAAAAGACAACTTGTGCAAATTGGGCAATACCGATTTTGTGGCCAATACAGTCCAATTGGAGCTCTCACAGCCATGGTTCCTGCCAGCCTCCATCGTCAACCAATTGCGTCGCGATGCCATTGAGCAACTGACGTTGACCAGAGAGATGAGCTACCAACGCCCTCCCCGTAGAGCAGCCGCAGAACCGCCAGCGTTATACCCAGAAGATTCATTAAGTTATCTTGCCAACGTATACAACCAAAAAGCACGCGACTTTTACCACAAGCATGGCGTGAAGTTAATTGCCAAAGCCTATGAAGCCAATGAAGAGCTGGGCGAAGTACCAGTAATGATTACCAAACATTGTTTAAGGTATAGCCACGGCCTGTGCCCGAAAGAGGCCAAAGGCGTGATTGGTGTACAAGGCACGGTGACGGCCGAACCGATGACACTGATTAGCGGCAATGATCGATACACCCTGAAGTTTGATTGCAAGCCATGCGAAATGCACGTGATGGGCCAAATTAGAAAACCGATTTTAAAATTAGGCCCACCCCAAGCCATCACCTTTTTCCCTAAAGGTGCTTACCAGCCTGCTTGATGGCGCTACTCCCCCAGCGAGATACCCATACCAAAGATGGTTTGGCTGTGGTTGTAATCCAGCAGCGTTGCACCGTAGCCAGTGGATGCCATTAGATGTAGCTTCAAATAGGGGTTATTCAACACCTGACGTTGCAAATCCAGCTGGGCAAAGCCTTTGTTATCGCTGCGCAAATTATTGCGTAACAACAAGGTAGCGGCATTTTTGCGCTTGCTGTCTTCCCAGCGAATTGTCATATCGCCATAGCCCATAAACTTTTCTATATCCGGATTATCGTCATCCCGACTCTCAGGGATGCGCCACCACGGGCGTAACATCAGCGATAAGCGGTCACTTACTTCCCAGCCACTTTCCAGATACAAACGGTTCCAACTTCTGGAGGTGGGGTTTGAGCGACCGTTAGATTGGTGCACCAAACCCAAATTTAGCATTCTTGGGATATAGCGCAACTTCTCACCTTCGACTTCATTGTCGATACCCAGTGAAAGCACTATCTCCGGCTCGTACACGTTTTCACGCAAGGGCCGAGAAGCTTCAGTATCAAACACTTGCCAATTGGATTGCTGCGTATAGCCCGCCCAAATACGTGAGCTAGTCACATAAGGCAACTCGCGCACAATCGGAATATTGTTCATCATTTCCGTTTTCAAACTGATTTGAAAACGTAAATCTTGATCATCCAACTGACGATTCTCGGTATTGATATAGCTGGGCGTTTGCGGAATATCGTTGGTATTGTTGGTATTGGTCACCAACAGATAATTGGATTTATGTGTTTCAAAATCGCTGATATTCCAATCCCCTTGTGAGGTTAGGCGCCACTTTCGTTCTAAATAGCTCAGCTTTTGCTTGGATTTTTCCAGTGCAATCGAGGGAGCTTTTTCTGCTTTAGCCAAACTCTGACTGGCTTCCTCTTCTGTGACCACTCCCGATGATACTGCGTCTTTAACCACCTCAATTGGGGTGCTAATGCTATCAAAGCAAGCAAGGCGTTTTTTGGATTCAAAATCAGAGGGATACAGTGTTCTGCAATTAATAAAAGCTTGCTCTACTGTGATTGGGGTTTGGGCAAGCAACAATGCCGGCCAGCAAAAAAGCACCACTGCAAAGCGTGGTGCATGAACAGTGAGGAGTCGCATCACAAAAATCCTTAACTAGATGAATAGCGTATGACTAATACAGTTTTAATTAAGAACAATTTTGCGCCAGACGCGCCTCGAGCGCTATCGGTGCTTATCCTACAAACGAATTAATGCAAGCTTAGGCTTTTTTCACAAATTCAGATTTCAATTTCATGGCACCAAAGCCCTCTATTTTGCAATCAATATCGTGATCACCCTCTACCAAGCGGATATTTTTCACTTTGGTGCCCACTTTAACCACGGAAGACGAGCCTTTGACTTTAAGGTCTTTAATCACAGTGATGGTATCGCCATCTTGCAAGACATTACCATTGGCATCGCGTACCACTTTATCCGCATCGGCAGTCGCGGCCGGTGTGTCCTTGCTCCATTCATGCGCGCACTCGGGGCAGATAACCATGCCTGCATCCTCATAGGTAAAAGTGGATTGGCATTTCGGGCAGTTGGGGAGCTGAGACATAGTTACTTTCTTGAGAAGACAACAGTAAACCATGATTATAACATGGGTATTTAACCGCCAAATAGGTTATCAATAAGACCAGTAAAAGTGACCATTGTTGTTAAGGTGCTGGGTTCATCATGGTGAGATGAATTTGCTCAATCTCAGCCAACACGGTATCGCTGAGTTTGGTTTGGTAGGCCGCAATATTTTCTTGCAGTTGCTGCATGGTGGTGGCGCCAATAATGGTGCTGCCCACAAACCAACGATGCATCACAAAACTCAACGCCAACTGCGTAGGCGTTAAGCCATGCGCGCGCGCAAGTTCGGCATAACAGCGGCTGGCTTCAGGCACACCTGGTTTTTTGTAGCGCTGGGCATAGCCTAAAAATTGCGTCACCCGCCCTACTGCTTGCGGGTTATCCACATACTTGCCAGTCAAATGGCCAAAGGCCAATGGAGAGTACGCCATTAAACTCACACCCTCGCGGTAGAGCACTTCCGTCATGCCAAATTCCATGCCCCGATTCATCAAGTTATAGCAATTTTGCAGCGCGGTCACACGTGGCAGATTATGTTCTTTGGCAATGCGCAAAAATTCCATCAAACCCCAAGGCTGCTCGTTGCTCAAACCAATCGCACGCACTTTGCCTTCTTGAATCAACTCGCTCAACGCTTCCAACTGAGTTTGAATACTGACCCATGGGATTGGATGACCATCTTTGTCTAACTCTGCCTTGGGGTCAAACTGGTATTGTCCAAACATGGGCACATTACGTTCTGGCCAATGTAAATAGAGCAAATCCAAATAATCGGTCTGCAAGCGTTTTAGGCTGTCATGAACAGCACTGCGGATATTGTCGCGATCTAACCCACTTGGGCCGCCACGTATCCAATGCATACCACGGCGCGGCCCCGCCACTTTGCTGGCCAGCACAAAGCGGTCACGCGATTGCGTTTTAATCCAGTGGCCTAAGATGGTTTCGGTGCGCGTCACGGTCTCGGCGCGCGGCGGCACCGGATACATCTCCGCGGTATCAATAAAGTTTATGCCTTGGCTTAATGCATAATCCAATTGGCTATTGGCATCTTCCTGCGTATTTTGGTCACCATAGGTCATGGTGCCTAAACATACTTTTGATACGTTAATTGAGGTATTACCGAGTGTGATGAAATCCATAAGTGTATGCTTCAAAAAAATGCCAATTGCATAAATGCTAGGCGAATCAGTGTAACTTATTTGTTGTATTTGGCTGTATTAGAGAGGCAGGACTGGCGGGCTGAGTAGACACAATGCTTAATTGCCAAGCCGCCTCTTTAGCGCTCAGTTGTAACATATTGCATATGGCCAATATCGTTTCTTGCGTCAAATTTAAACGCATATTAAACCCATCCACACTTTGCATCTCCAAAGCTTGTTGTCCAGTTGCATGAACCGTGACCAAATGCACCTCTTTGATTAACATGCCCCCAGGGTGCAGCGCCTCTTTTCTTGGTTGATAGGCGGTTGAAAAATCCAGTTTCTGTAAGGTCTGCACGGCCTCAAACTCTTGCTTAAATTGCTGCACCGCCTGTTGTGGCGGCACGTTGAATTGCAAACTTTGTTGACCAGACACGCTGGTCAAATGCGATTCAGTGCCTAGCAACTGCCAAATCATGCGCGCAATCCGCTGAGTTAGCCATAGCAGAATTTCGGTTTGGTCGCTCAAACCCACTTTTAAAAGCAAGCGATCTTGCTCGCTTGAGTAACTTAAATTGAGCTGTTGAACCGCAATCTCTGTGATGGACGATTTCTCACTTGGTTCTATCGACAAAATAATTTTCCATTCTAAAAATCCAGCATGATTTTTTGTTATTCGACTCTTGAATTTACAAAAATCACCCCAAAATTAGCAATCAAGGTAGGTGAGTGCTAAAATCTCACACCGTAATTTTACTAATCTATTTTTTTAAACTATTGATAGTTTAAGCATACACCAAGGAGAAACTAATGAAAATTCGTCCACTACACGACCGTGTGATTGTTAAACGTTCTGAAGAAGTGCGCACAACCGCCTCTGGCATTGTGATTCCAGATAGCGCGACAGAAAAGCCAGATCAAGGTGTGGTGCAAGCAGTTGGCAATGGCAAAAAAGATGATAGCGGCAAATCTATTCCGCTAGACGTTAAAGTTGGCGACAAAGTGTTGTTCGGCAAATACGCAGGCCAAACCGTTAAAGTAGATGGCGAAGAGTTACTCGTGATGCGCGAAGAAGACATCATGGCGATTGTTGAATAATCAAATTAAAAACATCTATTGATCAAATATAGTATTCAGGAGAATTTAACATGGCAGCAAAAGACGTAAGATTCGGCGATGACGTTCGCCAAAAAATGGTAAATGGCGTAAACGTTTTAGCTAACGCAGTGCGCGTAACTTTAGGCCCTAAAGGCCGTAACGTAGTGTTAGAGCGCTCATTTGGCGCACCAACCATCACTAAAGACGGTGTTTCAGTAGCCAAAGAAATCGAATTAAAAGACAAATTCGAAAACATGGGCGCACAAATGGTGAAAGAAGTTGCTTCTAAAACCAACGACATCGCTGGTGACGGAACAACTACTGCAACAGTATTGGCGCAAGCAATCATCCGCGAAGGCATGAAATCTGTAGCCGCTGGTATGAACCCAATGGATTTAAAACGTGGTATCGACAAAGCTGTTGAAGCAGCAGTAGCTGATTTAAAAGCGCAATCAAAACCTTGTACTACTAGCAAGGAAATCGCCCAAGTTGGTGCCATTTCAGCTAACTCTGACGATTCAGTTGGCCAAATCATTGCTGATGCAATGGACAAAGTAGGTAAAGAAGGTGTGATTACTGTAGAAGACGGTTCAGGCTTAACTAACGAGTTAGATGTTGTAGAGGGTATGCAATTTGACCGTGGTTACCTCTCCCCATACTTCATCAACAACCAAGAGCGTCAAATCGCATTGATGGACAACCCATTCGTCTTATTGCACGACAAAAAAATCTCAAACATCCGCGACCTGTTACCAACATTGGAGCAAGTAGCGAAAGCTGGGCGTCCATTGTTGATTATTGCGGAAGACGTAGATGGCGAAGCATTGGCAACTTTGGTTGTGAACAACATCCGCGGCATCTTGAAAACTGTGGCTGTAAAAGCACCTGGTTTCGGTGACCGTCGAAAAGCCATGTTAGAAGATATCGCTATTTTGACTGGCGGTACAGTGATTGCTGAAGAAGTGGGCTTGAAACTGGAAAACGTAACGCTTGAAATGTTAGGTCAAGCTAAACGTATTGAAGTAGGTAAAGAAAACACTATCATCATCGACGGCGCTGGTGTTGAAGCCAATATCAAAGCACGTATCACGCAAATCAAAACACAAATCGATGAAGCTTCAAGTGACTACGACCGTGAAAAACTGCAAGAGCGCGTGGCTAAATTGGCTGGCGGTGTTGCTGTGATTAAAGTAGGCGCAACGACTGAAATCGAAATGAAAGAGAAAAAAGCACGCGTGGAAGATGCATTACACGCAACACGTGCAGCGGTTGAAGAAGGTATTGTAGCTGGCGGTGGTGTAGCGTTGATTCGTGCACGTGACGCCATTGCTAAAGTAAAAGGCGACAATTTAGATCAAGAAGCTGGTATCAAAATCGTATTGCGCGCTGTTGAAGAGCCATTACGCCAAATCACTCAAAACGCTGGTGTTGAGCCGTCAGTGGTTGTAAATAATGTTGCTGCAGGTAAAGGCAACTATGGTTACAACGCTGCTAACGAAACATACGGCGATATGGTGGAAATGGGCGTGTTAGACCCAACCAAAGTAACCCGTTCTGCATTGCAAAATGCAGCATCTGTAGCCGGCTTAATGCTGACAACAGACTGCATGGTGGCTGAGTTGCCAAAAGATGATGCACCAGCGATGCCGGATATGGGCGGTATGGGTGGCATGGGCGGTATGATGTAATTTTGCGTTTGTGCAGTTCGGCGATACCGCGTTGTTATCGTCGTGCGCGACTGGCTGTACTTCAATGTACTATCTGCGCCGCGCACTCCTCAACGCCTTGTCTCGCCTTTCTGCCCAACGCAAAACGTCCTAAGGCAATTTGCTTGGCTGCCTTAGTAGCATTCAAAACAAAACCTCGCTTCGGCGAGGTTTTGTTTTATACAACGTAATCCATCATAATAGCGGTCTGAACATTTCAATAGCACGCACCTCAATCCTCACCTAAATTTAGATAAGAAAGAAAGTTTCATGACCACTTCATTAGACACCCTCACTCAACGCTTAAGTTATATCGTAGGTGAAAACATGGCCCACCAGTTACAGAATGATGGCCTGGCATTGGATGCCGCCACCGTCGCGTTGGCGGTGAGCGATGTAATGGCGGGCAATCCATCGCGTTTAACGGATGCAGAAAAGCGAAGCACGGTAGAGCAAGTGCAGCAAGAAAGCCAAGAAAGACAACGCGCTGCGCATGCTAAGAACAAAGCTGCGGGCGAGGCCTATCTGGCTGAAAATGCGAAAAAAGAGGGGGTGACCACCACAGCAAGCGGCTTGCAATTTAAACAACTTGTAGCTGGCAATGGTGCAAAACCAACCACCAGCGACCGCGTTAAAGTGCATTACCACGGCACCCTAATAGACGGTACGGTGTTTGATAGCTCATACCAACGGGGTGAGCCAATCGTATTTCCCGTTACTGGCGTGATTGCAGGTTGGGTGGAAGGCTTGCAGTTGATGAATGTAGGTAGTAAATTTGAACTGACCATTCCATCCAATTTGGCCTATGGTGCAAACGGCAGTGGTCAAGTCATTGGGCCAGATGCTACTTTGATTTTTGAGGTAGAGTTATTGGCGATTGAATAAGCGGCAATTAAGGATTTACCCAAAAAACCTCTGCTCGCAGAGGTTTTTTATTTTGATTTGTCTCAATTTTCCACACAGCTTTTATAATCCAAATTACTTTATCAAATACTTAATATGATGTCTGATTCAAAACCCGTTCAAGTTTATCCATCTTGGTATGCCTTCATCGTTGATGAGCTACAAAAGCCTTATTTGCATAACATGTGCGAATTTTTGAAAAAAACAGTCGGATTGGGGAGTTTTTAGCCGAATTCGAGTGTTGTTGATATAGTTAAATCCTCAGGTATCTCTTGCAAGTGTGCACCTCAACCCGACTAGCATCTATGGTGTAAATCTCGCATTATTTACAAGTATTAATTAGGAATGGCGAGTTAACAACATTTTCAATATACTTGGCTCTCGGCTATCAAATTTATACAATCATGCAACCAGTAATAAGTAAAATATCACTAAACCAAGAACGTTATCTGATTGCAGAAGAGTTCACAAACACCAATTACACATTAACGTCCAGTTATAGAATTACAGGTAAATTAGACCGCCTTAAGTTATTTGAATGCTTCCAAAGAGTTGTAGACAGCAACGATGCCCTAAGAATTAAATTCAGCAAGAACGCTGATGGCGAAGTTCATCAGCACCTTCACACAAATAATCAAGTTGAATTTGATTACCAATCCCTTGAAAACCCAACGCATACACAAATAAAAGACGTTATTAGTAGATATTTTTATACTAAAAACGTGATTTTCGATGTATTCCCGACAAAAGGGCAACTGATTCGACTCAGCGAAAATGAGCATATTCTTACCATCGCATCTCACCACAGCTTGATGGACGGTCTATCGATTGCGGTATTGTTGATGCAGGTGGCTAAAGCGTGGAATCAGGGTAAACCGAATTTAACTTCTGCAGGCCATTATTTAGAAATACTCTCAGAAAATGGTTTGTTAGACATTGATCAAGAAAAGTTAACGCCTCTTAGGGATTACTGGAGAAACTATCTCGACAATGCCAATCCAGCATTGATCCCGACTGATTTTAGACTGCTCAACGTCAATGACGATGAAAAAGCCAAAGCAAAGCGATTAATATCGATTGGCACATTAGAAAAAGTTGATGCCTTCTCAAAACAACACAATATTTCTAGGTTTCATATATTTTACTTGGCATATAACTTACTGATTGCCAAACAAAGTGGTGGGACAGATGTTGTTACCTCCTTTGAAAGTCATGGAAGACAAAATCTCAAAAATGCCAGTCGTGCGATTGGTCTATTTTCAACGGCATTGTTACTACGATTAAAACTGGACAATACTTCAACGATTGGTGAATTATTGGATACCATTAAAGAAGATGCCGAACAATCGATTGCGCATCAACATTACCCATACCATTACATCATCAAAGATGCCAAATTTAGCCCAAGATACGCTTTTAACTGGTTTCCAAGATATGCTCCACCTCAGCTTGATGGGCTTGAGATCACAATAGAGCCCGTTCTTAATTTGCAGTCCAGTTTTGATTTAAATTTACATTGCTACACACAAGACGAAGGTATCAGTTTAGAAATCCTCTATAACCCAGACTTGTTCACGCTAAGCCGAATGGAAATTTTGCTTGAGCAAATTGAGAATATCGTTGAACAACTTATTAACACTGTAGACCAAACCGTCGCTGACATTAAGCTCATCACCAAAAACCAGTATAAATACTTACCAGACGTTGGTCAGAGATTCGCTGCAAAAATCAACAAAAATATAGACGAAGACTTTTATCTACAAGTTAACCAAAAACCACTTAACACTGCCATTGATTATCAAAAGGAGCAATGGACCTATCAAGAAACGAATGATATCTGTGAAAAGCTGGCACAGTTAATTGCAAACAAAGGCATCGGGGTGGGCGATAAAATTGCCATCTTAGGTTTACGTTGTCCTTCGATAATTATGGCTGTGTTGGCCACATTAAAATGTGGGGCATCATTTGCCATCCTAAACGCTGCTTACCCAGCTTCAATGTTAAAAAAATACTGCGCCACGTTAGATCCAGACCTTTTAATTGTTTGTGATAACGATTTCACAAAGAACCATATTGATTTATTACCCTCTGCTGACGCAAAACTATTACAAATTAGCCAAACAGTTCGTGGTAATGATGAGATTTTTTCTGCATTGAATGGATCAACAGGCTTCGTTAGAAATCGTGTTAACCCAAGTGATGTTGCATACTACTTGTTTACTTCTGGCACAACTGACCAACCAAAATGTATTGCCACCTCGCATTCACCCTTAGTGCATTTCATCAATTGGCAAACATCCCAATTTAAAATTTCATCAGATGACAGATTTACCCTTTTATCTGGGGTTTCTCATGACCCAGTATTACGAGATATTTTTCCTCCATTAAGTGTGGGCGGGACCATTCTGATTCCTACCGAGCAAACTCTATTTAATCCGGAATTGCTATATCGTTGGTTACTCGCGACCAAACCCACCATCTGCCATACAACGCCCGCCATGAGCAAACTCATTCATAATGGGTTTCAAAATTCGGAACAAATCCTTTCGTTGCGACTCATTTTTTCAGGTGGCGATAGGTTAGAGGGCCACCATATCAAGGATATGATAACGGTAGCGCCTAATGCCACGATTGTAAATTTTTACGGCGCTTCAGAAACACCGCAAGCGATGGCTTACCATCAAATACACTCATCATCGTTATCCGAAATGATTCCCATCGGCCAGCCCATCGCTGACACGCAAATTTTGGTGCTGAATGAACAGCGTCAGCCTGCGGGTTTATACGAAGTCGGACAATTGGCTGTAAGAACAAAATACCTGTCAAATGGTTACATTGTCGATAACGATTTCAACTCAAATGGAAATAATCCTTTCCTTAATGACATCTTTTCCGAAGATCCAGAAATAAAGATATATTTAACTGGTGATAACGGCTTTTTCAGGGCGGATGGTAGCGCAATTTTTCTGGGTCGAAATGACGATGAAATCAAAATTCGTGGGTTTCGTATCAATTTAAACGTGATCAATCATCATCTAGACTCCATTCCAGGGGTTGAGAATGCGTTTACTTTTGTCATTGATGATATCTATGACAACTCTGATAAAAAGCGATTGGTCGCCTATATCATCAAAGAAAAAGAGAAAGAGCTAACCGTTGATGATCTGCGTGTTGCTCTGTTGGCTCAGTTGCCTAGCTACATGCTACCCAGCCAGTTTGTTTTCGTTGAGCAGCTACCATTGTTACCTAATGGGAAAGTGGATAGAAAGAAAATAATTTCCAACTATTTGGATAACGAAAAAGATAATTTATCAAAACACATTGCTGGTAGAAATGAGGCGGAAAATAATCTTATTTACTCTTGGGCAAAAATACTCAATATCAACCCTCGAAAAATTAGCGTTAAGGACAGCTTTACAACCCTGGATGGCGACTCTCTATCTTTTATTCAAGCATCATTAGTCCTAGATCGCGAGATTGGCATCGTGCCAGAAAATTGGCAGTCTTTATCCATTGAAAAGTTAGCACAAATTCGCTATCGAGCACAAAATAAGCTGGACTTTCATACCGAGGTGTTATTTCGAGCAATTGCAATCATCCTGGTTGTGATTGGCCATTTTTGGATTGGTGAGACTAATCAACAGGTAGAAGAGCTTTTTGTTAACGCGACCTCAGCATTACTGTTAATTGCTGGGTTCACGTTTGCCAACTTCCCGATGAAGTCCATACAGTATAAAAACAACATTTCACCCATCGTAAAAACCATCATACGCATCGCTGTACCCACGTTCTTAGTAACGCTTGTGCATGTGATTTATCGTTCAGACTACTCTATTAGCAAATTACTATTTTTTGATAATTTTCATTGGGCGAGCTCGCCGTACTGGTTTATTGAAGTTTTATTGCAGACTTTATTATTACTGGGGATTATTTTTACATTCAAAAAAGTAAGGGGATATGCAATACGCTCGCCATACGAGTTCGGACTAACTATGCTGGTTATCACCTCTTTAGTTGGGCTTTTAACACCTTATGTATGGAATCCTAAAGACCTTAATATGCTACAACTTCCACACTTAAAATCTTGGTTGTTTTTCTTTGGTTGGTGTATTTTCTTTATTCAAGATAATAAACAAAAAATTACAATGTCTATTTTAGGTGTGATTTTACCTATCATTATTTTGGGGCAGTTAAGCCTATTAACATCCGTTTGTACCTTATTACTTATTTACTTACCCAAAATACAAATCATTAAAAACAAGCTCACCGATTTATTTCACATTTTTATCTATTCGGTAGCCTCAGCTTCCCTCTATATTTATATTACTCATATTCAATTTAGATCATTACTGCATGCGATTGGCATAGATCAGTCAGTTTTGCTAAACATTGCAGTTGGAATTGCTGGGGGCGTGTTGGTGCACTATATATGGCATTCACTCATTGCATCTACGGCTAGTAAAGTTGTTTCAAATATGACATCAAAACTCAAATGGGTCATGAGTAAATTAAAAGCAGAGATGCCCAACTAAATATTGGAATATCAAACACCTCTCTATCCAAGATAAATTAATCGATGTCAGATTCAAAGCCTGGTCAGCTCCATCCTTCATGGCAAGCCGTGATTGGTGATGAACTACACAAACCTTACATGGAAGCCCTGCGCGACTTTTTGAAACAAGAAAAGGCAGCAGGCAAAACCATATACCCGCCCGGTCCGTTGATTTTTAATGCGTTTAATCACACGCCCTTTGAAAAGGTAAAAGTGGTGATTATTGGGCAAGATCCCTATCACGGCCTTGGTCAGGCACATGGTTTAAGTTTCTCAGTGCCTAAAGGGGTGGATTTACCACCATCACTACAAAACATCTTTAAAGAGATTGCTGCAGATCTAAATATTAAAATGAGTCGCAACGGTGATTTGACAGCCTGGGCAGATCAAGGGGTGCTACTGCTCAATGCCACCCTGACGGTAGAGCAAGCCAAAGCGGGGGCGCATCAAAACAAAGGATGGGAGCAGTTTACCGATGCCGCAATTGCGGCACTCAATCAGCACCGTGAACATTTGGTATTTGTACTGTGGGGCAGCTACGCGCAGAAAAAAGGCGATGTGATTGATGCCAAACGCCATCTGGTGTTGAAGTCTGTGCACCCTTCTCCGTTGTCTGCGCATCGTGGTTTTTTTGGGAATCGTCAATTTTCTACCATTAATCAATACCTTATTGATCATGGACAAGCACCTATTGACTGGCAGTTATAGTGGCTGATTTGGCAGAAAATTGAGCTATTGCTAACTTGTTACAACTTGTTTACACTTCGCAGAACTAACAGACAAAAAAAGCCCCGATTAAGGGGAATAAATCGGGGCGAACTGCCTCATCGTCTAAGGCTTCCGCTCAGGGAGGAAAGAAGCGGAAAGATGGTAAGCGTTAACTTACCCATCATGCAATCTATGACTAAGGCCTTTTGGCCTTAGTTCCAACTTTTTTATTCTAAATTTCTATTTTTATTTTGCTTGAGGTTTCAACCATCAGTTTGTTTGGCAAATGACTGAATACGCTTTTGCCATGCGATAATACTGCCATGGACACCGATTCAATTTTAACCGGCCTCAACAATAAGCAACTGGAAGCCGTTACCCTCCCCCAACAATCTGCATTGATTCTGGCTGGTGCCGGTAGTGGAAAAACGCGCGTACTGACTACCCGAATTGCTTGGTTGATTCAAACCGGGCAGGTATCCCCCATGGGATTGATGGCGGTGACGTTTACCAATAAAGCCGCCAAAGAGATGCTAACGCGGCTGACCTCTATGCTGCCCATCAATACGCGCGGCATGTGGGCAGGTACATTTCATGGCTTGTGTAACCGCTTGTTGCGCGCGCATTATCGTGAAGCCGGGTTGCCTAGCACATTCCAGATTTTAGATACCTCAGACCAACTTTCAAGCATTAAGCGCTTGATGAAACTGATGAATGTGGACGACGAAAAGTATCCACCCAAGCAAGTGCAAGGCTATATCAATAGCTGCAAAGAAGAAGGCCTGCGTGCGCATGCGGTGGACGCTTATGATGCGCACTCGCAAAAACTGCGCGAGATTTACGAGGAATATGATAAACAATGTAACCGCGAAGGCGTGGCCGATTTTGCAGAATTGCTGTTACGCTGCTATGAGTTGTTAGAGCGTGATGCGCACATACGCCAACACTATCAAAGCCGCTTTCACTATATTTTGGTAGATGAGTTTCAAGACACCAACCGTCTACAATATTTATGGCTGAAACTGCTGGCAGGCACCAGCAACTGTATTTTCGCAGTGGGTGATGACGACCAATCTATTTACGGCTTCCGCGGTGCACGCGTGGGCAATATGCGTGATTTTGAGTCTGATTTTAACGTGCAGAATATCGTCAAGCTGGAGGAAAACTACCGTTCGCACAGCAACATTCTAGATGCTGCTAACGCCATCATTTCGCACAATAAACATCGCTTAGGCAAAAACTTGTGGACCTCAGCTGGCAAAGGCGAGCCGGTGCGCATATACGAGGCTTATAACGACACCGATGAAGCGCAGTTTATTGTCGATGAAGTGAGCACGCTGCAAAACGAAGGCATTAGTTTGGGCGATATGGCGTTGCTGTACCGAAGCAATGCACAGTCACGTATTTTGGAGCACACGCTGTTTTCAGCCAATATTCCTTACCGCGTTTATGGCGGCCTGCGTTTCTTTGAACGTGCAGAAATCAAACATGCATTGGCTTATATGCGGCTGATTGCGAATGCCAACGATGATACGGCGTTGTTGCGCGTGATTAACTTTCCAGCGCGTGGCATTGGTGCGCGCAGCTTAGAGCAGCTGCAAGAAGCTGCGCGCCAACAAAACTGCAGCCTATGGCAAGCCGCCATTAACAAAGTCGGCAATGGAAACTTAGGCGGCAAAGGCATTGATGGCTTTGTCGGGCTCATCCGCGAGATGGTTAACCAAGCCTATGGCATCAGTTTGCCGGAGTTAGCCGAGTTGGCAACTACCTTATCTGGACTTAAAACGTTTTATGAAAATGACAAAGAAGGCGAAGACCGCATTGCCAACTTGGAAGAGTTGGTGACCGCTGCAGTCGCTTTTAGCAATCAAGATTTTGGCAACCACAACAACGTGGAAGAAGACTTGGATATTGTTACTCAGTTTTTAAACCACGCCAGTTTAGAGGCCGGTGAGCATCAAGCTGATGTCGGACGTGAAGCCCTACAATTGATGACCGTGCACGCCTCCAAAGGGCTGGAGTTTAATGCGGTATTTATCTGCGGCGTGGAAGAAGGTTTATTCCCCCATGAACAAAGCACTTACGAAAACAACGGTGTGGAAGAAGAGCGACGCCTGATGTATGTGGCTGTAACGCGTGCGCGCCAGCGCTTGTATTTAACCCATGCGCAAAGCCGCATGTTGCATGGGCAAGTGCGTTACGGCATCCCTTCACGCTTTTTGGATGAGATCCCCGATGGATTGCTTAAACGATTAAATAGCAAACCTGTACCTAAGCCGTATGCGACCGGCGGCAATTACCAAGCCACGCCCAGTAGCCAGCAATACCCATTCAAAATCGGTCAAAGCGTGCGTCATGCCAAGTTTGGTGATGGCGTAGTAGTGAGTTATGAAGGCAACGCCAGCGATTTAGCCATTAAAATTAATTTTGGCAAACAAGGCTTAAAGACATTGATGATGGAATACGCAAAGCTGGAAAAAATTTAGCGCTACGGCGCCAAATTTTAAGTAATTCAGCCGCCACATTTATTCAACAACAACAGGCGCAGCTCTGAAAACGTCGCGATAGCTGACGTACTGAAACGCAAACATCAGTGCAGTGGCGAGCAACAAGCAGCCAAACACCAACATCGGCATCAATGCTTGCGCCAGCATGGGCACTAACGCGCCGAGAACACCAATCACCAACCCCACCACCAGCATGAGCATCATTACTCCGGCAGACAATACCAGCCATGCAGCGCCCATGGCTACAGTATATTGCAGCACCCCAGCGATGCTGGATTTAATAGCATTGACCAAAGTGTAGTTATTGATAGCAATCAATACTGGTGCAAACCAGGTGGCGACAAACAAAGGCAGTAACAGCAGCAAAAGTTTAAGCATAAAGGGTACAAATTTATCCATAAACTTCTCATACTCTGATTCGCTCATTTGCGCAGCTTTGTCAGCAAAGCTCATCAAACCCTGAATATCAGAATTGAGAATATAGGTAGCCAATGTGGCATACACTAAACAGGCCAAGCCCAACAGCATCAGCACGGTAAACTTAGGTTGAATTTTGGCCAACACGGCTTGCACCGTTTCTTGTTTACCCATTTCCGCATTGCGGTACATCATTACCGCAAAAGCAATAAATACCGGCCAAATCAGTACGGTTAGTAATGCAAAAATGCCCAAGCCGGGTATCGAAGGCAACATCATGAAAATGCCTACGTAAGCAATCGCCAATAGCATCCATTTTGAAGGTTGGGTTTTAAATAAATCCAAACTTTCCTTCACCCAGCTTAAGCCTGTTTTGGTGCGAGATTCTAAAATGGCCATCGGTTTTACTTTCTACAATTGATACTTGTCAGTGCTTTATTATAGGGTGTTACACATTACTTATCTTGCTTACGATAAGTGAGTATGCGCTCAAAGTGCATGGGGTCTTTGGCATGCGTGAGCTCCCCTTCCAAAGGGAAATGGAAATCATACAAACGCGATAACCAGAAACGTAATGCGGCACGTCTGAGTAAAGCCTGCCATTGTTGTTGCTCTGCCATCTCAAATGGTCTCACGGCTTGATATGCATGCATAAATGCATGCAGCTTGGTGGAATCAAAACGCCCGTCTTCTTGTATGCACCACTCATTCACAGCAATCGCCACGTCATACGCCAGCACATCGTGACAGGCATAATAAAAATCAATAAAACCACCTAATTGATCCTCTTCAAACAACACATTATCACGGAACAAATCGCCATGAATCACGCCGTGTGGTAAGGCTGTGAGGTCCAAACCATGTTGATAATCCAGCTCTTCCCTTAACAAGGCTTGTTGCTCTGCGTTCAATTTGGGCAACACTTGTTGCGCAGTAAAAATACGCCAGCCCTGCCCGCGTTGATTATGCGATTGCTGATGAAAACTCAAACCTGCCAAGTGCATACTGGCCAAGGTAGAGGCTACTGCTGCGCACTGCGCCACATTAGGCGTGGTAATGTCACGACCTTGTAAACAGCTCACCATCAACGCGGGTTTGCCTTTGAGGCGATGTAAGGCCACGCCTTGTTTATCTACTATCGGTGCCGGACATGGCACACCATGTTGCGCCAGATGCGTCATCAGATTGACGAAATATGGCAACTCATCAAAATCATTTTTCTCAAAAATAGTGAGTACATAACGCGCAGTATCTGTCACCACAAAATAATTGGTATTGGTAATACCGGCGGCAATGCCTTTGAGACTTTGCAACTGACCGATATCGAATTGCGTGAGCCAATCGCGCACTTCTTCTAAACTGAGTGTGGTAAAAACAGACATATGGGTTAAAAATGAAAGACCAAAAAGTAAAGAGGGCCATGCCCTCTTCAGGTTAAAAGCGGAACAGTATCCAATGTGGTACTGATAAAGGAGGGTTTGGACCTACATTCACCCAACCGCCATTCGGATCATTTTTATGCAGATAGTAAGGGACGCCACCTTCAGGTGTCACTTTCATCATATAAAGCTCACCGTTGATACGATACTCTTCAATGGTTTCTGTGCCTTTTTTACGAATCGTGACTTGAGGCTCTTCCATGGGCTCGCCTTCAATCACTTTCGGCGGCGGTGGCACTTCTTCTAACAACTCACGCTGTGCCTTGTTAGCATCGGCAGCGTATGTGACTGTGATTGCGCCTTGAAGCAGCAACATGCACAACACACTAGGCAAATACTTCAAATGGCGCATCATGACTCTCCTGAATATTTTTATTGATTTTATCAAATTACGCACAGCATAAGTATTGCTGTTTAGAAATATAGTTGTACTTTGCGCTCCGCCGGCGTGAGTTCAAAACCGGTGGCCTCATAATGCCTAAAAATGGTCTCGACAATTTGTTTAGGGTCATCAATCGATTGTATCAACATCATGTCTTCTGGTGATGCCATGCCTTCTGCTACCAGTGTGTTTTTGAGCCAATCAATCAAACCCGCCCAAAAGGCAGAACCCACTAGGATAATCGGGATTTTGCGAGACTTGCCAGTCTGTACCAACGTAATGGCTTCCATCAGTTCATCCAATGTGCCAAAGCCACCCGGCATCACAATATAAGCGGATGCATATTTTACAAACATCACTTTACGCATAAAGAAGTATTTGAATGTGATGCTAATGTCTTGATAATCGTTACCGCTTTGCTCAAACGGCAGCTCGATATTGAGCCCTACGCTGGGCCCTGTGCCTGCAAATGCGCCTTTGTTGGCAGCTTCCATAATGCCAGGGCCACCGCCAGAAATGACGCTAAAACCAGACTCAGACAATAACAACGCGATCTCTTCGGTTAGCTTAAAATATGGGTGATCTGGCTTAGTGCGTGCGCTGCCAAAAATAGACACCGCGGGGGTGATTTTTTTTAGCTTTTCTGTGGCGCCCACAAACTCCGCCATGATTTCAAATGCATGCCAAGAGCCATAATCGGCGGTTGCGCCATTCAGTAACTCTGGCGATGTGACTTGCGGTAATTTTCTGGTACTCATGCTGTTAGCTCGTGATATCAATCTATATGTTTTTTGATTCTACCATGCGCGTGTTAATTCAATTGCGGGAACACCGCGGTAAAACAATTTCTAAACAACACCATGTGTTTTATGACGATAAAAGCTAGAATAACTGCCTTAACCGCACCGCTTGCGCAACCTCATCATTGTATTTGGAACCTGTATGAAAACATTACTGCTGGTCGATGGCTCATCTTATTTGTATCGCGCATTTCACGCCATGCCAGATTTACGCAATCGCCAAAACGAGCCCACCGGCGCGATTCAGGGTGTGCTTAATATGTTGAGACGTCTGCACAAAGACTACCCTGCGGACTACAGCGCCTGCGTATTTGACGCCAAAGGCAAAACCTTTCGTGACGATATTTACCCAGAATACAAAGCCAATCGCGCTAGCATGCCAGATGATTTGCGTGCGCAAATTGCCCCCTTGCATGAAGCCATTCAGGCCATGGGTTGGCCCTTGATTGTGGAAGAAGGCGTAGAAGCCGACGATGTCATTGGTGCGCTGGCCAAGCAAGCCGAACGCGAGGGGGTGAAAGTCATTATTTCCACTGGTGACAAAGACATTACGCAATTGGTGAACGAGCACGTCACCGTGGTGAATACCATGCGCGATGCGTTTAGAAAAACCGATGATGTACTGGACATTGCCGGGGTGGAAAATAAATTTGGTGTACCGCCCAGCCTAATGGTGGATTACCTGATTTTGATAGGAGACACCTCTGATAACGTACCGGGCGTGGAAAAAGTAGGCCCTAAAACCGCGGTGAAATGGCTCAAGCAATATGGCTCTCTAGATAACATCATTGCGCATGCCGATGAAATCACCGGAGTGGTGGGTGAAAATTTGCGCAAAGCGCTGCCATGGCTACCCACCGCACGCGAGCTGATTACCATTCGTTGCGATGTAGGGATTCAAGAGCAGCTGAGCGACTTGGCACCGCAACCGCAAGACCGCGCCAAATTGGCAGAATTGTTTGACCGCTTTGATTTTAAAAGCTGGAAGCGTGAGTTGGATTTACCCAACACCAATAACAGTGAGTCGAACACAACCACCAAACCTGCGAGCACGCAAACAGATACAACCTCTGCACCGAACACAGAACTCACCATCGATTACACGCCGAATACCAGCCGACAATTCACCACTATTTTAGATAACCAAACACTGGATGCTTGGCTAGCCAAATTATCGTCTGCAGCATTATTTTGTTTTGATACCGAAACCACCAGCTTGGATCCGATGACCGCAAAGTTGGTAGGCATGTCGTTTAGCGTGACACCCGGTGAAGCTGCTTATTTGCCATTGACCCACGATTATTTTGATGCGCCAGAACAGTTACCGCTTCAAGCGACCTTGCAACGAATTCAGCTCATCTTGGAAAACGCCAATATCAAAAAAGTGGGCCAAAACCTCAAATACGATAAGCATGTGCTGGCCAATCATGGCATAGCCTTAAACGGCATAGCCCACGACACCTTGCTGCAATCTTATGTGCTGGAAAGCCATCGTGGTCATGGGATGGATGAATTAAGCCAACGCCATTTAGGCATCACGCCCATTAGCTTTGAAGAAGTCGCGGGCAAAGGCGCCAAACAAGTGGGCTTTAATCAAGTCACGGTTGAAACGGCTGCAGAATATGCGGCAGAAGATGCCGATATCACCCTGCAATTGCACCAAGCCTTATCGCCCAATATCGTAGCCGATAAAAAACTCGATTTCATTTACAGCACCATCGAAATGCCGTCGATGGAGATTTTATTTACCATTGAACGCAATGGGGTGCTCATTGATGCCAATCTGTTAAACCGCCAAAGCAATGAGATTGGCATGAAGTTGATGGAGTTGGAAAAACAGGCTTACGAACTGGCTGGCCAGCCGTTTAACTTGGGCTCACCCAAACAATTGCAAGAAATTCTGTTTGGAAAACTGGGCATCAAACCCACCAAAAAAACACCTAGCGGCGCCCCCAGTACCGATGAAGATGTATTGCAAGAATTGGCGCTGGATTATCCACTCCCTAAAGTACTGTTAGAGTACCGTGGCTTGGCCAAGCTTAAATCGACCTATACCGACAAGTTACCCAAAATGATTAACCCGCACACTGGCCGGGTGCATACCAGCTACAACCAAGCTGTGGCGATTACCGGCCGTTTGGCAAGCTCAGATCCTAACTTGCAGAATATCCCGGTGCGTACTGCCGAAGGACGTCGCATTCGTGAAGCCTTTATTGCACCAGTGGGCAGCGTGATTGTCTCCGCTGACTATTCTCAGATTGAACTGCGAATTATGGCGCATTTATCGCAAGATGCCGGTATGTTGCAAGCTTTTGCCAACAATGAAGATATTCACCGCGCTACCGCAGCCGAGATTTTTGGCGTGGAACGCGAAGCCGTGGACAGCGAGCAACGCCGCTATGCAAAAGTGATTAACTTTGGCCTGATTTATGGCATGAGCGCGTTTGGCTTGGCACAAAACCTCAATATTGAACGCAGCGCAGCGGCTAGCTACATTGAACGGTATTTTGCACGCTACCCCGGTGTACGCGCTTACATGGACAACACACGCGCTATCGCCAAACAGCAAGGCTATGTAGAAACCTATTTTGGCCGCAGACTTTGGGTACCTGAAATTAACAGCGCCAACGGCATGCGCAGAGCAGGCGCAGAACGCGCTGCCATTAACGCCCCCATGCAAGGCACTGCTGCCGATTTGATTAAACTGGCGATGATTGCAGTACAAGGTTGGATAGCGCAAGAAAAACTGCAGACCAAATTGATTATGCAGGTGCACGATGAATTGGTGCTGGAGGTACCAGAAACGGAATTAACCATGGTGAAAGCTAAGCTACCCGAACTGATGCAAAACGTGGCCAAACTGGATGTACCATTGCTGGCTGAAGTGGGCGTTGGGGCCAATTGGGAAAGCGCGCACTAACTGGATTTGAGACAAACTACGCATTTTGACGCATAGAGCAATTCCGTGTTTTACGATTAAACTGTACACAACTCAATACAGATGCAATTACCATGAAACTCGTCTCCATTAATGTTGGCATGCCTAAACTGGTGGAAATCAACGGTCAGCTAGTCAACACAGGGATTTATAAAACACCGCTAACTGGCAAAGTTTGGTTGAGTAAGTCCAATTTAGCGGGTGATGGCCAAGCCGATTTAACCGTTCATGGGGGCGAATTTCAGGCTGCTTATAGCTACCCGCTAGAGCATTACGCCTATTGGGAAAAATCACTGGGCAAAGGTCAGTTGCCCTACGGGACGTTTGGGGAAAACTTCACCGTCTCTGGCCTGCTGGAAGATGAAGTATACGTGGGTGATACCTTTGCCATTGGCGAGGCTGTGGTGGAAGCCACCATGCCCAGAATCCCCTGCTTTAAGTTTGGCCATAAAATCGGCAAGCCGGATATTTTGGCGGCCTTTTTAGCCAGCGGCCGCAGTGGCTTTTATCATAAAGTAATCCAAGAAGGGTTTGTTCAAGCGGGCGACGAAATTAAACGGATTGCACGCGACCCTAATAGCATTACGATTAGACGTGCCTTGGGTTTGCAAAAACTAGATGAGGGCGACGTTGAAGCGCTGCAGCAAGCATTAACGATTCAACAACTACCGCCCCTATTGCGCAGTGTTTATCAGCAGCGCTTAGACAGCTTGTCGGCTCAAGCCTAAGTTGTGGAAACTTAGTGCGCGGAACGTTTGATGGGCACATCGGCGCGCATATCAAAATCAAACATACGCACTACATTTCGGCCAGACTTTTTAGCTTGATACATGGCAATATCCGCATGCTTAAGTAACTCATCATGCGACTCACCGTGCTCACCAAACATAGCCGCACCGATGCTCGGGGTGCTGATGTATTCGAGCTCAGCCAATTGGTAGGGAATGTTCAAGCGTTCGAGGATTTGGTTGGTAATCTGCTCTACCTCTTGTGCGGCTATCGCAGGATCTTCACTCAGGTCTTCTAACATGACCACGAATTCGTCACCGCCCAGACGCGCCACCGTATCACTCTCGCGCACACATTGTTTTAAGCGCTCTGCCACTTGTTTGAGCAGCAAATCACCCATAGAGTGGCCCAAGGTATCGTTCAGCATTTTAAAATGATCTAAATCCAAAAACAGCAGTGCCCCTCGCCTACCGGATCGGCGGCTCATCACCAACGCATGGTGCAACCTGTCCATGAGCAAACGTCGGTTGGGTAAGTTAGTGAGCACATCGTAAAAGGCCAATCGCTTAATTTCTTCTTCGCGTTCCACCGCTTGGCGACGTAGCAATATGCTTTCGACTAGGCTATGGTGATAGCTATTAATGCTGTACACCGAAAACGCCACATAGACAAAACCGGCAAATGCCATCGGAATCGAAATCTCATGGCCTACCCAGATAAACCCAAATAAGGTAGGCAGAACAGCAAACACAAGATAAGTCATGGCACTGATGCGGTCTATGGAATAGGACACCACGGCACCCGCCGATAAACCGGCAATGACATAGCTCACAAACAACTGCTGTTCGAGCAAGCCGTGATGAATCACCACTAAGCTGATGACACCCCAAATGATGCTACTCAACATTAATCCAACACGGAAAATCATCAAGCGCTTTTTAATCAGCTCGGGATGATAGGTGGGATGTTTGATGTGATATTGGCCGATAGCAACGCGCGTAATGCTGACCAGCAGCACCACAATTAACCAGATCACTAGGATATGGGTAGGTATCAGATGGCTTTCTATCCACGCCAGCATGATGGCCAAAATGGCACTGGCCAACACCGTTCTGGCGTTTACGGCAAGCAGATGCTTCAATTGCGCAAATTCTATGGCTGTTCTATTTTTCAATCACAATTTCCTGAGTCATGCACCTTCAACCTCAAACGAATTGCACGCTTTATGCTAGCATTCGTCAAACAAGTCATCATAGTCATTATTAGTGCAGTCGTAAATTTTTACAAATTTTCTAATTACCATTATCACTTTATCATTTAAGCTTATAAGCAATTTCTATGCAAAGTTTCGGCATTTACATCATTGGCGACGAAATTCTCTCAGGAAAACGTCAAGACAAACACTTAAATAAGACCATCGAGCTGCTTTCAGCCAGAGGGTTGCGATTGAGTTGGGCGAATTATCTGGGCGACATCCCCTCACAAATTACAGCAGCTTTAAAAGCCAGTATGGCACGTGGTGACATTGTATTTAGCTTTGGTGGTATAGGCGCAACGCCGGACGACTTTACAAGACAATGCGCCGCTGAGGCATTGGGCGTGCCTATTGAGCGCCACGCTGGCGCGGTGGCCGAGTTAGAGGCGCGTTTCGGCGAGGCAGCGTATCCCAAACGGGTGTTGATGGCAGACTTTCCACAAGGTGCAGATTTGATTCCTAACCCGGTGAATCGGGTCGCTGGCTTTAGTATTCGGGAACATTATTTTGTGCCCGGCTTTCCGGAAATGGCGCACCCGATGGTGGAGTGGGTACTGGAGACTTACTACTCACATTTGTTTCACCAGCAAGACTATATTGAGGCTTCTATCTTGGTATTGGATGCAGGCGAAAGCCAATTAATTGACATGATGCAGCAAATTTTGACAGTGTATACTGATATCAAACTGTTTAGCTTGCCTAAGCTGGATACTCGTCGCACCATTGAACTGGGGGTAAAAGGGGCAAGCGCCTCTGTGCAAAGCGCGATGCTAGATATTCAACAGCGGGTCACCGCATTGGGGTTCCCTTGGACCAGCCTGCCATCACTTGCAGACTAGGCTGTGGTGCCTGTTGTATTGCGCCTTCTATCAACAGTCCTATTCCTGGCATGCCGGACGGTAAACCCGCCGGGGTCAGATGCATTCAATTGGATGCAGACAATCAATGCATGATTTTTGGAAAGCCGGAACGACCCGCATTTTGTGCGGGCCTGCAACCCAGCCTTGAAATGTGCGGTGAGAGCCAAGTGCAAGCGCTTACTTGGCTCACCCGTTTAGAACAACTTACTCAGCCGACTTAACTTGCGTTGCACTGGCCGCCTTTTCCACTGGCTGCCAACCACCACCTAAAGCCTTGAACAAATCCACTGAGGCCGTTAAGACATTTTGACGGCTTTGCACAAAGCTTTGTGTGGCTTCGTAGTAGCTACGTTGGGCGTCTAACACTTCCAAGTACGCAGAGTAGCCAGATTTATAGCGGTTTTGTGAGACGTCTAACATTTTCTTCGCTGTCTCTTGTCTAGATTGCGCAATCACTTCAACCTCTTTGTAGCGACGCAAACTTACCAAGGCATCATTGACTTCTTTGAACGCAGTTTGCACACTGGCTTGATAACTGGCCAATGCTTGTTTTTGCTTGGCCGTCGCTTGATCGACTTTAGCGTCTAATCTGCCAGCGTTAAAAATTGGCAAATCTAGGCCTATGCCCAGTGACCATACGCGGGCTGCGGATTTCAGCAAATCGTTCAACTCTAGACTTTCACCACCAAACGCACCGGTGAGTGTAATACTTGGATACAGGGCCGCTTTAGCCACACCAATGTTGGCGTTGGCAGCAATCAGTTGCTGCTCGGTTTGGCGCACGTCCGGTCTAGCTTCCATCAAACTAGATGGTAAGCCAGCGGGTGGCAATGGTGGCGTTGGCAACGATGACAACTCTGCTGAAGCTATCTCAACATTCAAGTCACCTGTAAGTAAGCCCAACTGGTGCTCGCTGATAGCGCGTTGACGTTGTAGCTCAACCTGCTGTGATTTCAAGTTATCCAAAGCCAGTTGCGCTTGATGCACATCCAGCACAGATACCACCCCACCCTCCAAACGACGTTTGGTCAGCGCCAAACTTTCCTCACTGATTTTTTGGTTGGCTGCGTTCACATTCAATTGCGAATCCAAGCTACGGATAATCAGATAGTTATTGGCAACTAAACTTGAGAGTGACCAAGCTACCGTCTCTTTAGCGTACTGGGTAGAGAGATAGTTGGCACGCGCGGCTTCTTTGGCGCGTCTTAACTTACCCCAAAAATCCAACTCAATAGACGAGTTAAGTGCCAAGTTATAACTGTTCCGTGGGTTAGCGGCAAATACTGGAAAAATACCCGCCTCCGTCACACGGTTACGCACGGCTGTCGAGCTTAAATCCACGCTAGGTAGTAACGCCGCCCCCACTTCGCGCATGGAAGCGTCCGCCTCTTCAATACGCGCAACGGCTAATTTAATGTCCGTGTTGTTTTGCAGCGCTTTGTCTACCAACGCATTCAGTTGTGTATCTTGGTATAGCGTCCACCAATCGTTGGGCGCTTGCATCGCTTCAGCTTGGTCTGCCTGTTTAAACTGCTCCGGCAAACTCACTTCACTTGCCTCAGGCCGTTGATACAAGGGGCCAAGTAAAGTACAACCCGCTAGCCATGTTACTGACACCAATAACGCAATGGTTCTCATAGTTGGTTTCATTATATTTGACGGTTTCATACCGCTTTCTTTGATGTTAGATATCACTATGGTGTCTCACTATATTTTTGTTACTTAACCAAGTGAAGAATAATGGAATGAAGATGGTTGCAACAAATGTTGCCAACAACATGCCGCCTAACACACCTGTACCCATAGATTGTCTTGCTGCCGCACCAGCACCAGTCGCAAATACCAGTGGCACAATCCCTAAGATAAAGGCCATTGAGGTCATCACAATCGGTCTAAAGCGTAAGCGCGCAGCTTCCAATGCAGCTTCAGCAATCGGCATCCCCTCTTCCATTTTCTGACTAGCAAATTCCACAATCAAAATGGCGTTTTTCGCAGCCAAGCCAATCAGGGTAATCAAACCAATCTGGAAGTAGATGTCATTGTTCATACCGCGGAACAATACCGCCGTTAGTGCGCCAGCCAGTGCAAACGGCACCGCCATAATCACGGCCAATGGTAATGCCCAAGTCTCAAACTGCGCCGCCAGAATCAAGAACACCATAATGATAGCGAAGCCGAACGCGAACAATGCTGCCGATCCCGTACGTTTCTCTTGATAGGCTTGACCGGTCCAAGCAATTTGGTAACCATCCGGCAAGTTGGCTTTAGCAATACGCTCGACTGCTTTAATGGCATCTCCAGAGCTCACACCAGCTGCGCCACCGCCAAACACTTTGGCAGATAACAAGCCGTTGTAACGTTCCAATTGCTCAGCACCGACAATATTTTTAACTTTGCTGAGTGCTGATAACGGAATCATATTCCCGTTTGGATTATCCACGGTTGGCTGACTGCGCACATACACTTTACCCAAGTCCTCCGGCTTCATTCTAAATTGTGGCTCCGCTTGTAACTGCACACGGTAAGTACGACCGGTACGGTTAAAGTCATTCACATAAAATGAACCCATGGTGCTTTGCAAGGTGGCGTAGATATCGGCAATTTTCACATTTTGTGAAATCGCTTTTGCTTCATCCACCTCAATCATCAATTGCGGTACCGTTGGCCTGAAGAAACTATTAATACCGGTAAGCGTAGGGTCAGCACGCATGGCGTCCATAAAGTTGTTCATCACGGCAGCTAGTTTAATTGGGTCAGTCTCACGTTGACTTTGTACATAGACTTCAAAACCACCCGCAGAACCCAAACCACGAATGGCCGGTGGATTCACAGCAAACGCCATGCCATCAGGCTGACTCATACCAATACCAAACAACTTGCCTACTATTTGCTCAGCACTCGTTGTACGCTCTTTCCAATCGGTCATACGCACAAACATGGTGGCCGCATTGGTCTTATTAGCGCCTGTCAGCAGTTCAAAACCATTCACAGCAAACTCATGCGCTACCGCTGGGTCTTTGGCAATTTCCTTGCGGATATTCTCAGTTGTTTTAACCGTGCGGCTCAACGTAGCGCCATCCGGCATCACCACCACAGTGACCACATAGCCTTGGTCTTCTGGCGGCACAAAGCCACCCGGTACAATTTTAAACAGCAACACTACCGCTGCAATAATTGCAGAGAACACAATGGCACCGATAATTTTGTGGTGTAAGGTAAGGTTTACTGTGTCTGTATAAAACTTAGTGAGTCCACCAAACCCTTGGTTAAATTTTCTAAAGAATGCATTTTCACCATGCGATTTCTTCAGAATCATCGCGCACAATGCAGGGGTTAAGGTTAACGCCACCACGCCAGAAATCACCACCGCAATGGCTACGGTCACCGCAAACTGACGGTAGAGTTCACCCGCAATACCACCTTGGAACGCCACCGGTACAAACACCGCGCAAAGTACCAATACAATGGCAATCACGGCTGCAGATACTTGGTGGATGGATTTAACCGCAGCTGGGAACGGATCCAACCCTTCCTCAGACATCAAACGCTCGGTGTTTTCCAACACCACAATCGCATCATCCACCACAATACCAATCGCCAAAATCATGGCAAATAAGGTAAGCAAGTTAATGGAGAACCCAAATATATACAGCCCAGCAAATGTACCAATCAGCGAAATAGGCACAGCAATCAGCGGAATTAACGTGGCGCGCCAGCTCTGTAAGAACAGGAACACCACCAACACCACCAACACCAAGGCCTCACCAAAGGTTTTGAATACTTCTTCGATGGTTGCTTTTACAAAGTCACTGGTATCATAAGGGATGGTGGTTTCCATCCCCGCCGGAAAGCGTGGTCTCAACTCTTCCGTTTTTGCTTTGATTGCCGCCGCGGTATCAAGTGCGTTGGCGCCGTTTTGTAGGAAAATCGCAATCGCCACACCTGGCTTACCATTCAACGCAGAAGCTACGTTATAGGTTTGCGCACCCAATTCAATACGTGCAACATCTTTTAAATACAACACACCTTTAGGGCCATCGGCACGCACAATAATATTGGCAAATTCCGCAGGGTCTACCAGACGACCTTTAGCGGTCACGGTATACACAATTTGTTGACCGGCGGGGGCTGGCTCTTGGCCAATTTTACCTGCCGCATACTGATTATTTTGTGCATTAATCGCAGCAGCTACATCACTGGTGCTTACACCTAGCTGCGCCATGCGGTCTGGTCGTAACCAAATACGCATCGCATAATCTTGACCACCAAACACGGTGACATCGCCAACGCCTTTAACGCGTTTAAACTCATCCACTACGTTTAAGGTGGCATAGTTACTTAAAAACAGCCGATCATGTTTAGGGTCTTTAGATGTCAGCATCGTCACCAACAGAATGTCGTTCGATCTTTTTTGTACAACTACGCCATTTCTTCTTACTTCTTCTGGCAAGCGCGGTGAAGCAATGTTGACACGATTACTTACGTTAAATGTAGCTTGGTCTACGTTAGCACCTACTTCAAAAGTAGCAGTAATGGTCAAGGTACCGCTCGAGTCTGCACTAGAGTTAAAGTACAGCAGATTATCGACACCACTGAGTTGCTCCTCAATAGGCGCTGCAACCGTTTTAGTGAGCGTATCAGCACTGGCACCTGGATAGGTAGCTGTGATCATCACCGTGGGTGGTGCAATCTGAGGGTATTGTGCAATCGGCAATTGGAATGATGCTGCCAACCCTGCCAATACAATAATAATCGACAGCACCGAGGCGAAAATGGGCCTTGTAATAAAAAACTTGGTCATGTGTAGTTACCTTATGCTGAGGTTTTAGCAGGTGCTTTTGCAGAAGTTTTTGGCGCATTTGCCGCGGGCTGTGCACCAAAAGGATGGGATGCAACAGGTGCGCCGGGGCGAATCTTAATCAGATTATCCACTACCACTTTGTCACCCTCTTTTAACCCACCCAAAATAACCCAGTTTTCACCTTCCCAATTACCTTCTTGAATCGGTCTGATATTGGCTACTTCTTTGCCGCTTGCATCTTTTTCTGCCACGTACACAAACTTGCCTTGGTCACCCGTTAGCACTGCAGTTTGTGGAACAATAAAAACGCCGTCCCGTGTACCGGTGGTCACACGCGCACGCACAAATTGGCCTGGCAACAAGCTACGGTTTGCATTATCAAATACAGCACGCAATTGTTGGGTACCCAATGCCGGGTCAATCTCACTGGCTGAAAAATTCAACTTACCTGACTCAGGAAACTCCGTGCCATCAGACAACACCAACTGCACGTTTTTGACACTTTGGCTTGTGAGTTTGCCGCCCAGATTTGCAAGCTCAGAATCTGACAAGCTAAAGCGCACCCAAATCGGAGACAGTTGCACAATCGTGGTGAGTAAGCTTGTATTGGCAGAAACCAGCGCACCTTCAGAAAACTGGAAGCGACCAGCAATACCGCTGGTAGGTGCCGTAACAGACGTATAAGACAGATTTAGCTTAGCCTCACGTAACAATGCCTCGTATTGCAACAAACTTGCCGTCGCTACTGCGTTGTCTGACACTGCGTTATCGTATTCACGTTGACTAATCGACTGCGTATCTAACAAACCTTTTAAACGGTCTGCTTCACGTTGTGTTTGAATAATGCGCGCTTTTTGCTGTGCTAACTGCGCCTCGGCTTGCTGCACAGCGATTTGGAAAGGTACAGGGTCAATTTGGAACATGACCTGACCAGTTTTAATTGGCTCACCTTCTTGGAACAGTTTTTTCAGCAGAATTCCACCCACTCTCGGGCGCACTTCCACTTCTTTCGCGCCTTCCGTTTGTGCTACCGCCTCTGCGCGAATTGGTACAGAAGTGGGTTTCATTTCAACCACGCTCACTGGCAATGCCGGCATAGCCGCGCCTGCAGCACCTTCTTGTTTTTGTTGCCCGCACGCCGTAACCAGCATGCTTAACATTACTGCAAGTAATGTGTGGGTGTATTGTGTTTTCATTTTTGCCATAGCTGCCTCTAGGTGAATGCCTTGATGAAGTTTAAAATGTTAGTGTAATTAAATGACTTGCATACATACAAGCATGAATGTATATTATATACAAACATGGATGTATGTAAATAAGTTTTTGCAATCTTTAATCAAATTTACATTCAGAATGTTTTTCATTCTCATTAATATAAAACGGTAATTATGGTACGAAAAACCAAAGAAGACGCAGAAATCACACGTCAGCGTATTATTAACGCGGCGCGTGAAGTATTTTTGACAAAAGGTGTCAGCCGCACCAGCTTAGAGCAAATTGCTAGCCACGCTGGGGTGACGCGGGGCGCAGTGTATTGGCACTTTGAGAACAAATCCGAATTATTCCATGCTATGCGTGAGCAAGTATTCTTACCTCTCATCGACCGCATGGATGGCACGCTGCTGGCGGATCTGGACAAAGAAAATAACCCAATTGCAGATCCACTTAAGCGCATTGAAAATTTTTTGCAAGGCACCATTCAAATTCTGAATGACCATCAAGAAACACGCCAAACCTACGAAGTCATGATGACTAAGTGTGAGTATGTGGATGAATTTGCCACTGTGCTGCAACAAATCCTCAACAACTGCTCAGGTATGGTGGAAAAACTGGAGCAAGTCTACGCTAGAGCGCTACAAAAAAACCTGATCAATCCAACACACAGCCCTTCCCAACTCGCCATGGACACCCATTTATTCTTTTCCGGCCTACTTCATATGTGGGTGAAAGACAGTGATGGTTCCCGCTTTAGAAATCAAGCGCACGCCCTGATCAGCGCACACGTTAATCTCCGCAGAAAGTAAGTCCTTACTGATTGAATTTTAAATGTTTTTTATCTATTGAATTCTGTCACAATAATCAAACGAATTCGTCACAATAATCACTAGAATGGGTTTCCACGCCCATGAATTGCGTATAAAATAAGCAACTTTCCGTAACGCTTGGTTTATATGCAAATCGGTTCACATGTCCTCAAAAACAATCTGGTCGTCGCCCCCATGGCGGGCGTCACAGATCGTCCTTTCCGCCAGTTATGTAAGAAAATGGGCGCAGGCTTGGCCGTGTCCGAGATGGTCACGTCTAACTCATTACTCTATGGCAGTGAAAAAACACGCCGCCGCGCGAATCACGAAGGCGAAGTGGACCCGATTTCCGTACAGATTGCGGGCGCTGACCCCAAAATGATGGCCGAAGCCGCCAAATACAATGTAGACAACGGTGCGCAAATCATTGACATCAACATGGGTTGCCCGGCCAAGAAAATCTGCAATGTGATGGCAGGCTCTGCGTTATTGAAAGACGAACCACTTGTGTCACAAATTCTTAAAGCCGTGGTCAATGCTGTAGACGTACCGGTCACGCTTAAAATCCGTACTGGTTGGGATAAACAAAACCGCAATGCGATTGCCGTGGCCAAGATGGCCGAAGATATTGGCGTACAGGCACTAGCCATGCATGGAAGGACTCGTGCCTGTTTGTATAATGGCGATGCTGAATACGACACCATTGCCGCCGTAAAACAAGCCATCAATATCCCCCTTATCGCCAACGGCGACATTACCACGCCAGAAAAAGCCAAATTCGTTTTAAATTACACCGGTGCCGATGCCGTGATGATTGGCCGAGCAGCACAAGGCCGTCCATGGATTTTCCGCGAAATAGCGCATTATCTGGAGACCGGCACGCATATGCTGCCACCGACAGTAGATGAAATTCACCAAGTGATGTTGGCTCATTTGCATGATTTATACGATTTTTATGGCGACTTGACTGGTATGCGTGTAGCACGTAAGCATATCTCCTGGTACACCAAAGGCTTGGCAGGCTCCGCGAACTTCCGCCACAACATGAATACCTTGCAAACCATAGAACTGCAATTACAAGCCATTAACGATTTCTTTAATGAACTCAAATCCAAACATGAACGCTTGGTATACGCAGAACCGGATACAGACGAACCAACAACAGCATCCACTGAGGCAATGGCGGCATAATGGCAAACATCTGCAAACTAAGTGACGCAATCAGCGAATCATTAGACGAATACTTTATGCATTTGGATGGCCAGCCACCACATGCGATTTATGACATGGTGCTGGGTTGTGTCGAAAAACCAATGCTGGAATATGTACTAAACAAAGTGGGCGGCAATCAGAGCAAAGCGGCTGAGATGTTAGGTCTGAATCGGAATACCTTACGTAAGAAAATGGCCGAGTACGGCCTGTAGCACACCAACGAATACGCAAAAGCAATAACATGAACACCGGCTTGGCGATTCACATCCTGCCGTGATGCTTCAGAAAAAATATATTTATTATTAGTCTCACGGAATCCACCCATGGCAATCATTAAACGCGCACTCATCAGCGTATCAGACAAAACCGGCATCATTGAATTTGCAAAAGAATTGCATGCGCTTGGGGTAGAACTGCTTTCTACCGGCGGCACTGCTAAGCTGTTCCGGGACAACCAAATCCCTGTCATCGAAGTCAGTGATTACACTGGATTCCCAGAAATGCTGGATGGTCGTGTGAAAACCTTGCACCCAAAAGTACACGGTGGCATTCTAGGCCGTCGTGATTTGCCTGAACATGTCAGTGCTATGCAAGCGCAAGGCATCCCCAATATCGACATGGTGATTGTCAATCTTTATCCATTTGAAGCCACCGTGGCCAAAGCAGATTGCACATTAGAAGATGCGATTGAGAACATTGATATTGGCGGTCCGGCGATGGTACGCTCTGCAGCTAAAAACTGGAAAGATGTAGCTGTATTGACCGATGCCAATCAGTACAACGATGTATTGGCTGAGCTAAAAGCAACTGGTGCACTATCTCAACAAACTACATTTGCTTTATCAGTGGCTGCATTTAATCGCATCAGCAATTATGACGGCGCGATTTCAGATTATCTGTCTTCATTTAATACAGATGGCACACGTAACCTGTTCCCGAACCAAGTAAATGGTCACTTCGTGAAAGTACAAGACTTGCGCTACGGCGAGAACTCACATCAGCAAGCTGCGTTATACCGCGATTTGTACCCAGCGCCTGGCTCATTGGTTTCTGCTGAACAGTTGCAGGGCAAAGAGCTAAGCTACAACAATATTGCAGATGCGGATGCAGCTTGGGAAGCGGTTAAAAGTTTTAACACTACTGCATGCGTCATCGTTAAACATGCCAATCCATGTGGAGTAGCATTAGGCGTTACCACATTAGAAGCTTACCAAAAAGCGTTTAAGACAGACCCTACTTCTGCGTTTGGTGGCATCATCGCATTTAACAGCGCAGTAGATGGCACTGCCGCAGAAGCGGTGTCTAAACAATTTGTGGAAGTACTGATTGCGCCTGACTTTACAGCAGAAGCATTAGCCATTTTCAAAGCCAAAGCCAATGTACGTGTATTAAAAATTGCGTTACCTAAAGGTGGGAATAATGCTTGGGAAAATGGCCGCAACGCCATGGATTCCAAACGCATTGGCTCTGGCATCCTACTGCAAACTGCGGACAACCATGAAATTAGTCAAGCCGACTTAAAAATCGTCACTCAAAAACAACCGACCCCACAACAATTGAGCGACTTACTATTTGCCTGGAATGTCGCCAAATACGTCAAATCAAATGCTATTGTATTCTGTGGTGGTGGCATGACCTTAGGTGTGGGCGCTGGTCAAATGAGCCGTGTTGATAGTACTAAAATCGCAGCCATCAAAGCGCAAAATGCTGGCTTGAGCCTACAAGGCTCAGTCGTAGCCTCTGATGCCTTCTTCCCGTTCCGCGATGGTGTTGATGTGCTGGCCGATGCAGGCGCAAGCTGTGTGATTCATCCGGGTGGCAGCATGCGTGATGACGAAGTGATTGCAGCCGCGGACGAGCGCGGGCTGGCGATGGTAGTGACTGGCATTCGCCACTTTAGACATTAAAATGATTACGCAAACACGCGTCAACGTGCTTTGCCTACTGAAAGTAAACATATGAAAGTATTAGTCATCGGTAGTGGTGGTCGTGAACATGCACTTGCATGGAAAATCACCCAAAATAAAGAAGTGAGCCGCGTATATGTAGCGCCCGGCAATGCTGGCACTGCCACCAATCCAGACATGGTCAACGTGCCGATAACTGCGGTAGATGCGCTAGTAGATTTTGCGATTCAAGAAAATATTGCGGTGACAGTCGTGGGCCCAGAAGCCCCCTTATCACAAGGGGTGGTGGATGCATTTCGCGCCAAAGGCCTTAAAATTTTTGGCCCAACCAAAGCTGCAGCACAGCTTGAGTCCTCCAAAGATTACGCCAAAGCATTCATGATGCGTCATGGCATTCCCACTGCTGCATATGCCACATTTACTGATGCAGTTGCTGCACACGATTACGTGAACCAGCAAGGTGCACCGATTGTGATTAAAGCCGATGGCTTGGCCGCCGGCAAAGGCGTGGTGGTGGCCATGAGCAATGACGAGGCACACGCTGCGATTGACATGATGTTGGGTGACAACAAGTTAGGCGCTGCTGGTGCGCGCGTAGTCATCGAAGAGTTTTTAACAGGTGAAGAAGCCAGCTTTATGGTGATGGTGGATGGCAAAAACATTCTGCCTCTGGCCACCAGCCAAGACCACAAACGTTTACTAGACCAAGACCAAGGCCCAAACACTGGCGGCATGGGCGCATATTCACCAGCCCCCGTGGTGACGCCAGCGATTCATGCCAAAGTCATGCGTGAAATCATCAAACCAACCGTAGAAGGTATGTCCAAAGATGGTGTTCCTTATACCGGCTTTTTATATGCTGGCCTCATGATTAGCCCGAATGGCGACGTTAAAACTCTAGAGTTCAACTGCCGCATGGGAGACCCTGAAACACAACCGATTTTAATGCGCCTGAAATCTGACTTTTTAACGCTGGCTGAACATGCCATTGCTGGCACACTTGACCAAGCCGAAGCAGAATGGGATAGACGCTTTGCGCTAGGCGTGGTGATGGCCAGCGCCAACTACCCAGACACACCTAAGCTAGGGGATGAAATCACCGGCTTACCTAAACAAGTGGAAGATGGCTATGTGTTTCATGCCGGTACCGCACTTAAAGATGGCAATGTCACCACCAGTGGTGGCCGCGTATTATGCGTGACCGCATTGGGCGAGACGGTTAAATACGCACAGCAACGTGCTTACCAAATAGCTGAAATTATTCACTTTGATGGCGCACAATACCGCAAAGATATCGGCTATCGTGCGGTCAAAGGTTAATTAGCGTTCACCAAACTTATGACTGATTCACAAGCTGTTTTCAATTACCTACAAGGTCTACAAAGCAAGATTGTAGAAGCCATTGAACTGGTCGATGGCAAAACCTTTTTGCATGACAGCTGGCAGCGCCCAGAAGGCGGTGGCGGTACGTCCTGCATGTTAGAGAACGGCAATGTGTTCGAACGCGCTGGCATTGGATTCTCACATGTGATTGGTAACAAATTGCCGCCTGCCGCAAGCGTAGCCCATCCTGAAGCAGCTGGGCGCCCTTGGGAAGCCATGGGGGTTTCGCTGGTATTTCATCCACACAACCCCTACATCCCCACCGTGCACATGAATGTGCGGTTTTTTGTGGCCAAAGCGCAAAACGAAACCGAGCAGGACATCTGGTGGTTTGGTGGCGGCATGGATTTGACGCCTTATTACCCATTTGAAGACGATTGCATCCACTTCCACCGCATCAACAAAGAAGCATTGACGCCATTTGGTGACAATTATTACTCCCAGTTTAAACAGTGGTGCGACGAGTACTTTTACCTCAAACATCGCAAAGAGCCTCGTGGCATTGGTGGCGTATTCTTCGATGACTTTCATGCGCTAGGCTTTGAGCAGAGCTTTGCCCTGCAGCGTGCCGTCGGCGATGCGTTTCTGAATGCTTATTTGCCTATTGCACAACGTAGAAAAGATACGCCATATGGCGAACGCGAGCGCGACTTCCAAGCGTACCGCCGTGGACGCTATGTCGAATTCAACTTAGTATTTGACCGCGGCACGCTATTTGGTTTGCAATCAAACGGACGGACTGAGTCTATATTACTTTCCATGCCGCCGATTGTGAAATGGCGTTACGACTGGAAACCAGAAGCCGGCAGCCCAGAAGCCAAGCTTTATACCGATTTTCTTATCGAGAAACAGTGGGTTTAATCATGACGCCACACGCTACAATCGCTCCAGAAGCGAGAGCCTCTGCGCAAGCACTGCTTGATTATATTGACACCAGCCCTAGCCCTTGGCATGTCGTTTCCACGACCGCCGCCATGCTCAAAGCGAACGGGTTTAAGTGCTTGCGTGAAAACGAACCTTGGCAGTTTAAAAAGAATGGCCGTTATTTTGTGGTGCGTGATGGCGCCTCGATCATTGCTTTTGTATTAGGCAATCAACCAATCGCAGAATCAGGTTTCCGCATAGTCGGCGCCCATACCGATTCGCCAGGCTTGCGAATCAAACCCAAAGCAGCTCAAAGCAATGAGGGCATTGCGCAACTAGGGGTCGAAGTCTATGGCGGACCAATATTGGCCACATTTACTGACCGTGATTTGAGTTTGGCCGGACGCGTCAATGTGCGCAATGGCAACGGATTTACCACCCACCTGGTTCGCTTTGATCAGTCCGTCGTACGCTTGCCGAATTTGGCTATCCATATGAATCGCGAAGTGAACGACAAAGGCTTAGTGCTTAATAAGCAAACCGGTCTACCTTTGATATTTGGCTTGGCGCCCAATCATGAAGACGCTTATACGCTATTCACCAGAAAAATTGCAACGCAATTAAACATCTCTTCCAGTGATATCCTGACTTGGGACTTGAACGTCTACGATACGCAAAAAGGAAGCTTCTGGGGTGTAGATGAAGATTTTATTGCTAACAGCCAATTAGATAATCTTGCCTCTTGTCACGCTGCGTTGAACGCATTGATTGAGACTAAACATCAAGAAACCACTGCGATATGTGCCTTATTTGACCATGAAGAGGTAGGCAGCGAGAGTGCGACAGGCGCTGGCGGCAGCTTTATGCAAGATATTATTCAGCGCATTTGCAGTGCAACAGAGACCAATGAGGAAGGCCGTTTGCGCGCGTTAGCTAACAGCTTTTTCATCAGCGCCGATATGGCGCATGCATTCCATCCTAATCATGCTGGCGTTTATGAGCCATGTCATCATGTACGCGTGAACCAAGGGCCTGTGATTAAAACCAACGTTAACCAGCGTTACAGTACCAATGCAGACACGGCTGCACGCTTTATTCAGTTGTGTGAGTGTGCCGGAGTTCCTTATCAGCAATACGCACACCGCACCGATTTAGGGTGCGGCAGCACCATTGGACCGATTCTCGCCTCACGTCTGGGTGTTGCCAGTGTAGATGTAGGCAACCCCATGTGGGCCATGCACAGTGTGCGTGAAAGTGCTGGAGTCGTGGATCATTGGTCTATGACTAAAGTGCTTGCACAGCACTATCTCACTTAAATCGCCTGTAACCGTCCATAGGCTAACAATCTAAAGCCTTTTCTGGCTATAATCCTTTAAAAAAGGGAGCCATACATGCACGCCATCGAACAACTCGTCGCCACTTTATCTAGTTTTGTGTGGGGCCCAATTATGCTGACGCTACTGGTTGGCACCGGCTTGTATCTCACCATATTGCTAAAGGGCATGCAGTTTCGCGCATTACCTCACGCATTCCGCCTCATTTTCCAGAAAGACCACCACCACGAAGGCGACATTAGCCATTTTGCTGCATTGATGACCGCTCTGGCAGCCACCGTGGGAATTGGCAACATTGTAGGGGTAGCCACGGCCATCACCTTAGGCGGCCCCGGCGCTGTATTCTGGATGTGGATGACTGGGCTGGTGGGCATGGCGACCAAATATAGCGAAGCAGTCTTGGCCGTGAAGTACCGCGAAAAAGGGCCGCATGGCATGCGCGGTGGCCCGATGTACTATCTGACTAATGGTGCCAATCTACCCTGGCTGGGAACACTATTCGCCATATTTACAACATGTGCATCGTTTGGTATTGGTAACATGACACAGGTCAATGCCACCGCTAAAATATTTGAAGCCACTTTCCATATTCCCACTGTTACCACGGGTATCGTTTTGACCTTGCTGACCGGTCTAGTCATATTAGGCGGCATTCGCAGCATCAGTAAATTTACCTCTTATTTAGTACCGATTATGATTGTTGTGTATGTTGGTTGTAGCTTGTTTGTGTTAGCACTGAATGCCAGTGAAATTCCACATGCCTTTGGTCTGATTTTCTATCACGCCTTTAATCCAGCCGCCGCCACCGGCGGATTTGTGGGCGCCACCATTGCTGCTGCAATGCGGTACGGGATTGCACGTGGTGTGTTTTCTAATGAATCTGGCATGGGTTCCGCCCCAATTGCGGCGGCTGCCGCACGTACCAATGACCCAGTGAAACAGGCACTGGTGAGCATGACCCAGACATTTATTGATACTTTAGTCGTATGTTCCATGACAGCATTGGTGATTCTCACGGCCACCAGTTGGACGCAAGGAGTAGGTGCTGCCGAACTCACCAGCGCCAGCATGGCTGAAACACTGGGGCCAATTGGTAATGTTCTGGTGGCTGTTTCAATTGCCTTATTTGCCTATTCCACCGTCATTGGCTGGAATTATTATGGTGAGAAAGCCATTGAATATCTATTTGGCTCGCGCGCCATCAATATCTACCGCATAGTATTTACCGTGGCAGTCATGGTGGGTGCAGTCACTAGTTTGGAATTCGTGTGGAACTTCTCAGACCTCATGAACGGTATGATGGCGATACCTAATTTAATAGGGTTGCTACTCTTATCTAAAATTATCAAGCAAGAAACAGATCGCTACTTCTTAAGCAAGGATAAGTAACCAGGAGCTTTTCAGATGCAGCATCGTGGTGCGTGGAAAAACCGTTGGACCTTTATGCTCGCCACCGCAGGCTCTGCAATTGGTCTGGGCAATATCTGGAAGCTGCCTTATATGATTGGTGTTAATGGCGGCAGTGCCTTTGTGCTGGTCTTTATTGCTTGTATTTTCTTTGTTGGCATTCCACTGATGATGACCGAAATCATGCTGGGACGCCGCGCACAAAAGAACCCCTTTAACGCAATGCAACAATTGGCTATTGAAGCAAATGCCTCACCCTATTGGAAGTATCTAGGCGCTGCTGGCATGCTGGCCGGCGTGCTTATCTTAGGTTTTTATAGTGTGATTGGCGGCTGGGTGCTCAGTTACATTACCATCTCTATGCAAGGCACATTTCACAATATTACCGCCGCACAAGCCGTCAGCAAATTTGAAACATTGCTTAGCACACCTTACTTGCTTATCTTTTGGCATACCATATTTATGATCATGACCATGGGCGTGGTAGCGCGTGGCGTTAGCTCTGGCTTAGAAAAAGCCAATAACATTCTCATCCCAGCCCTGTTTTCAATCTTATTGATTCTGCTGGGATACAGCATGTCAGTAGGCGATATGCAGGCTGCATTTCGCTTTATGTTTAGTTTTGACCCCTCAAAAATTACCCCAGTAGCCGTGCTGTCTGCGCTTGGGCACGCATTCTTTTCTCTAAGTTTAGGCATGGGCGCAGTCATGGTCTACGGTTCATACCTACAACGTAATGTCTCTATTGCCCGCACCACCATCTATATCGCCACTGCCGACACTATGTTAGGCCTGTTGGTTGGCTTAGCTATCTACTCACTTGTATTTGCCAACCATTTAGCGCCCAATGCTGGCCCCGGATTAATTTTTCAGACTTTGCCTATTGCCTTTGGCCATATGCCTGGTGGTGGCTCAATTGCAGTTCTATTTTTTACGCTAGTAGCCTTTGCTGCGTGGACTTCGGCCATTTCGCTGGTTGAACCTACCATCGCATGGGTCGTAGAGAACACCCAGATCAAACGTGCCCACGCCACATTGGCTTTAGGCATTGCCATTTGGCTGCTGGGTATTGCAGTCTCATTATCATTTAATGTGTGGAAGTCCATCACCATTATCTTCGGGCTTGGTATCTTCGATACCTTAGATAAGCTGACATCAACGATCATGTTGCCACTAGGCGGATTAATGATGGCATTATTTGCTGGCTACATCATGCGAAAAGAGCACCTGCAAGATGAGCTAAACTTAAAAGCTGGGCCCTACCAAGTTTGGACCATTACCAACAACTATATTGCCCCAATTGCCATTTTTGCTGTATTCATATACCTGCTTGGGCTGTTTGACTAACCACATGAGCGATAGATGCTAGGCAATAAAAAAGCCAGCTTAGTAGCTGGCTTTAAAATATTAGCGTGACAACCTCAATTACAGTGTCAAGATCCATTGAACGATTGTTTTGATGTCAGCATCTTTAACTTGTGGGCTGTTTGCTGGCATAGGCATAGGACCCCATACACCACTACCACCTTTTTTCACTTTTTCGACTAATTTAGCTTCTGCTGTTTTATCGCCTTTGTATTTAGCAGCAACATCTTTGTAAGATGGACCTAATACTTTTTTGTCGATACTGTGACATGCTAAACAGCCACTTTTTTGCGCTAGCGCTTTAGCAGCTTCTGCATCTGCAGCATTTACTTGGCCAGCTAATAACATGGTGGCCGCCGCAATTGTTGATAATAAAACTTTCATGCTATCTCCTTGAATTACCGTCAAATTTATAAACTTCTGCAATATTTTTTGCATGCAGCATCATACCTATTATTTAAAAATCTACAATAGCCTGTTGGGACTTTTAAACTGTACACGCACCCAATACCTGAATCGCCAATAATTAACGTGGTAATGGTTGTTTGGTTGACCGGAAATTTTATTTTTTATTGATCAACATCCAGAAGAGCGCTATCAATTAAAGTGCTTCTACGCTGTACTCCACAGAGAAGTTATGCGTTCTGCCCGGGTTAATCACAACCGAGTTTTCCATGGCATTGGCTGACTCTACACAAATCATTTTGCGCCACTCGTCACCATTGCCCATATCGCCCAATCCATGTGCTTTTTCTTCCCAAGGTGTCCATACCACGGTAGTGTTACTGCCGGATTTGGCTACACGGATTAATCGATTAAAATCAGAATCGTGCACAATACAATCAGCACTGTGATTGAGATATACACGATCAAACTCACCGTTAAATTTCAGCAGGCTGTGTTCTACATGCCGCTCGTAGTGTCTTACTTTATCGGCATATATGCATTCTTGTAGACCGGTGATTCTGATTTTTTCAATATCGCTGACATTCAAATAGGTGTGAAACGCCTCACCAATCATGAACGGATGATCAGCTTTGTTGGTGGTTGCCAAATCTATCTTTAGTCGGCGACCAATGGTAATCATTAATGTGAGTACGTATGGGTATGATAATTGACGCTGCGCCTCTGGCGTATGCAACATTTGCAACGCAATACGCGTGGCCCCGGAGTAGGCAGTGTCGGCATCAATAAACTGCCATGGAATCACCCGCGCAAACCCATGCGGACACAAAGTACTATCGGTGGGATGCGCGCCGAACCAAGGCCAACAGATAGGCACGCCACCACGAATAGAACGACCCTTCATGTATCTAGCGTGGTCTGATAACCATAATACCGGGTGCTTCTCAGTTTTTGGTTGCCATTGAATGACTTGGCCACCCTGCAGCGCAATTTTGGCCTTTGCATATTGGTTGTCCACCTCAATATACTGCAAACCATTTTCATCTTCGGTAAACGTCAAATGCGGATGGACAATAGAGCCTTCCAGATTGTTTTGCGTCGCAAATAATATATTTTCCATGCTGTTTTTGGTGGCCATAATGATTAATTTCTTTCAATTTGTGCAACATCACGCACTGCACCTTTGGCAGCCGATGTACTCATTGCGGCATAAGCGCGCAACGCGGGTGAGACATAACGCTCACGTTTGACAGGTTTCCAAGCTTCTTTGCCTTTGGCTTCCATGTGGGCACGACGATCGGACAACTCTGCATCGCTTACCGCCAAATGGATGGTGCGGTTAGGAATATCAATTTCAATGGTATCGCCCTCTTCTACCAAACCAATCGCACCACCTTCGGCAGCCTCAGGCGAAGCATGACCGATACTCAAACCGGAAGTACCCCCGGAAAAACGGCCATCTGTAAGCAGAGCACAAGCTTTGCCCAAGCCTTTAGATTTCAAATAAGACGTTGGGTATAACATTTCTTGCATGCCAGGACCACCACGTGGACCTTCGTAACGAATAACTACAACATCCCCAGCCACTATCTTATCTGCAAGAATTGCATCCACTGCAGCATCTTGGCTCTCAAAAATACGGGCACGTCCTGTAAACTTAAGAATGCTGTCGTCTACCCCAGCGGTTTTTACAATGCATCCATCCAAAGCGATATTGCCGTACAACACTGCCAAACCACCGTCTTGTGAATACGCATGAGCTTTATCACGGATGCAGCCTTCAGCACGGTCAATATCTAATTCAGGCCATAACATGCTTTGGCTAAACGCAATGGTGGTTCTGATGCCGCCTGGGGCCGCTTTGTAGAGCTTGTGTGCTTCTTCATCTTGTGAAGCTGCGATATCCCATTTTTCCAACGCCGCTTTCATGCTTGGACTATGCACGGTTGGTACGTCACCATGAATCACCCCCGCACGGTGCAATTCACCCAAAATACCCATCACCCCCCCCGCACGGTGCACATCTTCCATATGGTATTTAGCTGTGGCTGGTGCAACTTTGCACACACAAGGTACTTTGCGCGACATGCGGTCAATATCTTTCATGCTGAAATCCACGCCTGCTTCATGCGCTGCGGCCAACAAATGCAACACTGTATTGGTGGATCCGCCCATGGCCACATCAAGTGCCATAGCGTTCTCAAAGGCCTTAAACGTAGCGATATTGCGAGGCAAAACGGTGTAATCGTCTTGTTCATAGTGACGTTTGGCCAAATCGACAATTAAACGGCCCGCTTTTAAAAACAATTCTTTACGCGCGGCATGTGTGGCTAGCGTTGAACCATTGCCTGGCAAACTTAAGCCCAATGCCTCTGTAAGACAGTTCATGGAATTAGCGGTGAACATGCCAGAACAGGAACCACAGGTTGGACAGGCTTCGCGTTCAATCGCCTCACTCTCGGCATCGCTCACTTTATCATCGGCTGCGGCTACCATTGCGTCAACCAAATCTAACTTATGTGTATTGCCCTGCCAGTTAACTTTACCTGCTTCCATCGGGCCGCCTGATACGAACACAACTGGAATATTCAAACGCAACGCCGCCATCAACATGCCGGGGGTAATCTTGTCACAGTTAGAAATACACACTAGCGCATCAGCGCAGTGTGCATTCACCATGTATTCCACGCTGTCTGCGATTAAATCACGGCTGGGCAAGCTGTAGAGCATGCCGCCATGGCCCATGGCGATACCGTCATCCACGGCAATCGTGTTGAACTCTTTGGCGACGCCGCCTGCACGTTCAATCTCACGCGCAACCAATTGACCCAAATCTTTCAAATGGACGTGGCCTGGAACAAACTGCGTAAAAGAGTTAGCAATAGCAATAATAGGTTTGGAGAAATCCTCATCCTTCATGCCTGTTGCACGCCATAAAGCGCGGGCACCGGCCATGTTGCGGCCTTGCGTGGTGGTATGAGAACGATAAACAGGCATGGTTAAACCTCAAAGCAATTAAACGTATAATAGGCGACATTTTACCGCATTCTAAGGCGATTCATGATAACCCACCCACAATTTAACCCGATTGCACTACAAATCACAGACAGCTTCGGCATTCATTGGTACGGTTTGATGTATTTGATTGGTTTTGTTGCATTTTTGTTGCTTGGTAAATATCAAATTAAGCATAAACCTTGGTTTAACTGGAATACGCAAATGTTGGATGATGCGCTGTTTTATGGTGCATTAGGCGTTATTTTAGGAGGACGGGTTGGCTATATGCTCTTCTACCAATTCCCGGATTTAATCGCCAACCCCACCAATCTATTTAAAATTTGGCAAGGTGGCATGAGCTTTCATGGTGGTTTTTTAGGTGTGCTGGTAGCTATGTATTTTTTCACAAAAAAACACCCGCAGCCTTGGCTCAAAATCATGGACTTTGTAGCACCATTAGTACCTCTAGGTCTAGGTGCCGGGCGTATGGGCAACTTTATCAACGGTGAATTATGGGGTCGCCCTACAGGCAGTGACTATGGCATGATATTTCCGCAGGTGGATCGCTTAGCCAGACATCCTTCACAGCTTTATGAGTTTGTGTTGGAAGGCTTGGTGATGTTTGCTGTGCTGTGGTGGTTCTCACGTAAACAAAGGCCTGTTGGCAGCATTTCTGCGCTATTCTTAATCTTGTACGGTAGCTTCCGCTTCATTGTGGAATTTACCCGCGAACCGGATGCACATCTGGGTCTGCTTGGACTTGGTTTAAGTATGGGTCAGTGGTTAAGTCTGCCCATGGTATTGATAGGTTTAGTCCTTTTTTGGCATTGTTACGATAAAACGTCAAAAGGATAACTTGCGATTGTTGAAAAGCTGACGACTTGCTTCATTTGCCAACGTCATCTTTTCTCTTACAAAGAATTAAGACTTATTAAAGCCATTTAAAATCAATTGGTTAAAATTATTTACTTTTGCAAAACCGCGCCAATTTGCTGGCACATATGTTGCACATATGAAATCATCAACAACCGAATATGTGTGCTTAAGTATGTTAAATTGGCTCAAAAATACGTTTCAAAGATTCTCCGAGCAGGATGAGCAAGTGAATTATGTCATCGCGGAATATCACGCCTCCAAGAAAAAACGCGTGATGAAAGATGACCCGATTGAGAATGATTTTGAAACCGATAGAAATGCCACTGGTGAATACATGCAAATTGACCGTTTGCATCAGAACAACTAGTTGAGCGTTATCTAGACTTTACTTAAATCCACATTAGGCCTAGCTTTGACTCAATGTGCGACTGAATTTGATTTGTGATTGATTTTGTCTAAGTAATTCCCGAACATCAGCATTACCGAACTGCCAAGTATTTTCGCAATAAAGCCTGATTGACTAAATCACGTGCTGAATACTTAACTTAAAAACATACCTCAAACGCGATTTGCTTTATTGTGCTCACGTGACTGATGCCTCACTACCTGCGATGAACGTAATTTAAGATGTTTGGTTGTTTGACCGTGCGTGCGTTCTCGCCATAATTTGAATGAGCTGTGCTTAAGTTGCGTGCGCATCAACTTGATCACCCCATCTTGATTGAGCCCAAACTGGTGCTCAATCGCTTCAAATGGAGTTCTGTCTTCCCACGCCATTTCAATCACGCGTGAAATGTCTTCGTCCGTTAGCAACAACGTTTAACGCCTTTCCATTTGCTGTCTTGCCACTGTTTAAAGAATTGCTCGCGCGACAAGGGTGCAGGTGCCTCTGCATCTTGCGCATGATGCTCAGCATAATGGGCTAAATAACGCTCATAAGCATCATCTCCAGATAGCTCACGTATCCGTTGCCATACTTGCTTTAGTGGTTGCCAAATCATTCTATGTCCGCTCTATTCTTTAATACGCTCGTAGATACCGTCTACTCCGTTCGGTTGTTCTCTATCCTTTAGAATCAGTTGCTGTCGATTAAGTTTAACGGTGTACCTGAAAATAGTATTTTCGTCAGTGTTAATGGTGAGTTCGCAATCCACGAAATGCCATTGTGAACCCAGCCATTCAGGTCTGTCATGCAACCAAGAATCAAACCGATGATTGGCATGCAATTCAAATACCTCAAAAAACCCTTGTTCTTGTTTGGATTGCCAAGCGCCTATCAGCGCCTTTTCTGAAACATCACACTTAGCCAAGGCTGGCAATTGAAACAACAATGCTACGCAAATTAACCATCTATAATTGTGTGGCCACATAAGGGGTCTCACTGCTTGGCAACACTACTTTAGTGTTGAGATAACGCCAACAAACATAGAGCATATCCAATACCACCACCCACAGCACCACCACAAAGAACATGGTGAGGTAAGCATCCAAATGTTGATTAAAAATCAGCTGAGGTGCAACGCTGGCTTTTTCCGCAGGCAAAGCACCGCTGGCTAATTTTGCACTTAAATCATTAGCGGCCGCAAAAAAGCCAACGCGCACATCCTCGGAAAATATTTTTTGATAAGAAGCTGTGGTGGTGATGGTCACAAGCCAAGCCAAAGGCAGACCGGTAATCCAAGCAAATTTTAACTTACCAGATTTCACCAAAATGGCGGTGGCGACACATAAGGCAATCGCCGCCAACATTTGATTGGCAATACCAAATAATGGCCACAAGATATTCACACCGCCATTGGGGTCAATCACACCTATATATAAGAAGTATCCCCAACCTGCCACGACAATACTGCTGGTGAGAATCACGGAAGGGGTATAAGAGGTTTCACCGAGCTTCTTATTAAAGTTGCCCAGCATATCTTGCAGCATAAAGCGGCCTACGCGCGTACCCGCATCCAAGGTGGTGAGAATAAAGATGGCCTCAAACATGATGGCAAAGTGATACCACAGCGCAAGCAAATGCTTACCAAACGCGTTGCCAAAAATGCTGGCCATGCCCACAGCCAGACTTGGTGCGCCACCGGTACGTGCGAACAAGGTACTTTCGCCCATGTCTTTGGCCAGTTGTTCCATTTGCTCTACTGTCACGGCAAAACCCCAACTATTGATTTTGGCCACTGCGTCGATGGCTTCTTTGCCCACCACACCCGCCGGGCTATTGATGGCAAAGAAAATACCAGGCTCCAGCACGGTGGCTGCAATCATCGCCATAATCGCCACAAAGCTTTCTAATAACATGCCGCCGTAGCCTATCATGCGGATATCGCGCTCATTGCTAAGCAACTTTGGCGTGGTGCCGGAAGCAATCAGCGCGTGAAAGCCAGAAATAGCGCCACAGGCAATGGTAATAAAAACAAAGGGGAATAACTTGCCACCAAAAATGGGGCCAGTACCGTCGGTAAATTGCGTGACGGCTGGCATGTGAATGTCAGGCCTTAGAATGATAATGGCCACAGCAAGCAGCAGAACGGTGCCCAATTTCATAAAGGTAGAGAGGTAATCGCGCGGTGCTAATAGCAGCCAAACTGGCAGAACAGCAGCCGCAAACCCATACAGAATGATGGCATAGGCCAAAGGCAAGCCGTCATGGTCGAACCACACACGTAAGATTGGATGATGATCAACCCAGCCTCCAGCAAGCACAGAAAATAAGAGTAAGCCCACCCCAATGGCAGAAGCCTCGAGCACACGGCCAGGGCGGAGGTTACGCATGTAAATGCCAACAATCATGGCAATAGGAATGGTGGCTGCCACAGTTGAGGTTGCCCAAGGGCTATGCTTCATGGCGTTGACCACCACCAAACCAAGCACCGCAATCAAAATAATCATAATCAGAAACGTACCCACCAGCGCAGCCGTCCCACCAATCACCCCTATTTCATCGCGCGCCATCTGCCCGAGGCTGCGACCATTGCGGCGCATGGAGAAAAATAACGTCACCATGTCTTGCACGGCACCACCAATCACGGCACCGACTAAAATCCAAAGCGTGCCTGGCAGATACCCAAATTGGGCGGCCAAGGTTGGCCCCACCAATGGGCCTGGGCCGGCGATGGCTGCAAAATGATGGCCAAACACAATCCATTTATTAGTGGGAATAAAGTCACGCCCATTATCCAAGCGCTCTGCCGGAGTTGCGCGAGTTTCATCAATCACCAACACTTTAGCGGCTATCCATGCGGCATAAAAACGATACGCAATGGCATAGATACAGAGCGCTGCGGTAATCAGCCATAGCGCGTTAATGCTCTCACCGCGGTGTATGGCGATGACGCTTACCGCGTAGGCCCCAAGAATGGCGAGAAAACCCCATGTTATTTTTTTAGTGATGGTCATGATGCACGAATGTGAGTAGAAACATGTGCAGAGTATAAATCACGGCTTACGAAAGATGAATGTGTAAAGTGAAATCTCGACCAAATCACAGAATTTAGGCAAAAAAAAGCGAGTACTTACGTACTCGCCAAAGGGCACCACCCGATGATGGTGATCGCTCCTGTGCTCAACTAAAAATCGTATCGAATCCCGGCAATTACCTGACGTCCGCGCCCCACCGCCATACCGTCTACGCGAGATGCTAGATACTCACGGTCAGCCAAGTTGTAGCCACTTAAGTAGTAGCTGGCTTTGGAACCTACGGGTCTGTAATTGGCTGACATATTCAGCAGTGTGTAGGCAGGGATATCGCCAGCCAAACCTGAAAGCGCGGCATCCACAGGGTCTAACACGCGGGCAAAGGTATCCACTTCTTGACTACTGACATAGTCGGCGCCCACGCGAATATCAAAGCCTATCGGATGTTGATAGCCCAAACTCACGGAAGCGATGTGACGTGGTGCGTATGGCAAACGGTCACCTTTGATAATGCCATCGTCCGGATCCAAACCGTCTTTGGTGAACTCTGCTTTAAATACGTTGGTATAGGAACCTTGCAAGTAGATGTTGTGCGGAGTGTTATAAATGGTGCCAAAATCAATACGGCCTGCAAATTCCAAACCTGTTTGCTCTGATTTACCCGCGTTGATAAAGCTACCCGCGCCACTGTTAATAACCAAGTCGTCCACTTGGGTATGAAACAAGGTGGATTGAACGTTCACGCCTTTGAAATAGTTGGAGCGGAACCCCAACTCCCAATTCACACTGGTTTCAGGTTTAGTATTGTCAATATTAAATTCGTCAATATCACGGTCTGGACGTGGCGGGGCAAAGCCTTTATGCACTCCAGCAAACACCGTAGTATTAGCAATCCCGTTCCAAGCGACTCCTAACCCTGGCAACACTTCACTTTGTCTGTTGGTACGAGTAGCAAAACCTGCGTCTCCATCGGCTTGTAAAATAGTGGTTTTGATTTTCAAATCTTCATAGCGCACGCCCGGCGTTACAGACCAATTCCCCATATAAAATGTGTTTTGGGCGTAATATGATTTTGCATCCACATCAATACGAATGTCTTCGCGGAAATCGGCAATACCACTGGCGACCAACTCGGCATTGGCTTTTAAGAATGATAAGCTTTGTGCTCTAGCATCGTTGCCGCGGTATTGACGACGTCTGATATCTTCTTGGTGGTAACGCATACCCACCACGGCATCACTTTGAATACCAAATAAGTTATGTTGAAAATCTAAACGAGGCTCAAACCCATAATATTGATAGCTGCGTGGACGATGGCGGCCACCACAAGTTTCCGCATTGGTTTCTGTGGCGGTGTCGTCGCCCGGACAACGCTCTAATACGGTAACCCCTGTTGAGCTACCCGGTGCGTCATCATCATAACCACCAGGTGCATCGGTTTGACGGAATGAGGTCCGATAGGTATCTACATAATAGGCTTGTGTCGAGAATTTAGCGGTATCAGTCACCTGAAAAATATGTTGCAACTGCAATGACTTACGCTCTTGTTTAAAGTGGTCATTGTTACCAGAGGGCGCTTGAAACTTATCACGGTCGTAATCTACTTCACCCAGACCTGTTTCAGAGACATTGGAATCTTCCTTGTAGTAACCGACTTTGGCAATCAAGGTCTGGCTATCCGTCAGATTGAGTTGGCCTTTTAGTGTGTATTCCTGCACATCAAACTCATGGTTATCACGAATGCCATCCCCTTTATTCTGCAGGGCATCCAACATAATGCCACCCTGCTCGCCACCATAGCCCACGTTGGCATGTAGCCCAGTGAAATCATTATTGCCGATGCTGGTTTGCACGCTGCCGGCAAAGCCATTTTTGGGTACAGGCTTGGTTACAAAATTAATCATGCCGCCAATTGTTTGTGGGCCATACAAAATCTGGCCGGAACCCTTCACCACCTCAATACGATTGATACGCTGTAACGGTGTGGAGTAATGCGCGGATGGATCGCCGTAGGGGGCCAGAAATAATGGCATGCCATCTTCCAATAGCAGTGTGCGAGAAGTGCGGCGTGGGTCCAAACCACGAATGCCAATATTGGGGGCTAACACAAATGCATCCTCCCCCACGATGTTAATCCCTGGAACGTTGTTCAATGCTTCTCGTACGGTAAATGGACGGCGCTCAACTAGTGCCTCTTCGTACACCACATTAAATGAGCCGGGGACGCTCTCTAATCGGTCAGGTAAAATGCCAGTGACGCTGATTTTGTCTAATTCAAGACTGTTTTCTGCTGAGAATGCGACGAGTGGGAGACTTGTATTGGCTAGCAAGACGGCTGCGACCATGGTCTTGAGTTTTGGTAGGGGATACATCAATAGCTCCTTGAGTGGTTTAAAAAACCCCACTTGTGAGGGGGAAAGCAAATCTACTTGCAATTACGAGACCAGAGACCACCCAAGACGATAAGCAACTGATTATTAACTAATAATTAATTAGCGCACAAACATATTTATGGTAATTTGGTTTATTTCTGCCAACTTTTAATATGCACAACCACCAATTTTTGGTTGATATTAACCAGCAAAAACTTATCGGGCATCACGCCCACTTGATCAATTTGATCAATAACAGTGCACAAATTTCGTTTTAACTTTGGTGCATACGCACCGTGATTGTGCAATCAATAAATGGCTATCTGCTACCAATCTACCTAAGCCCAATTTTAAATACAATTACAAATCAATAACTTAAAAATATATTAGCGGTTGGCATAGCCCTTGCTAATGGTGAACCATGTTAAAGGTATTGATTGTTGACAATGATTTATCGCGTAGCAAACCATTAAAGCAATCACTGATAGAAAATGGGTTTGATGTCATTGCACATGTAGAAGACGGAGTAAACCTACATGATGTGTGTTGCGAGATGTCACCTGATATTGTCATTATCGATACCGAGTCGCCCAACCGGGATACGCTAGAGAATATCTGCGTGTTGTCGCAGCATAACCCGCGACCGGTAGTGATGTTTACGCACGATGGTGACAAACAAAAGATTAAAGCCGCCACGCAAGCAGGCGTATGTGCTTACGTAGTGGGGACGATTCCTAGTGAAAGGTTAACGCCAGTGATTGATGCAGCAGTTGCCCGGTTTGAAGAAACAAAGCAGCTTAAAGATGAGTTGAGTGTGGCCAATTTGAAATTGGAAGAACGCAAATTGGTAGAACGGGCAAAAGGCATCATGATGCGTCAACGTAATTTGGATGAAGAAGAAGCCTACGCGATGCTGCGTGAGATGGCGATGAAACGAAATATGAAGTTGGCGGATTTATCCAGCCAATTGATTGAAGCAGCAAAAATGCTGATTGTGTAATCACAACAGCAAGCATTAGCAAAGAAACAAGCGATAGCAAGCTCCAACGGCGGAACCTTGCTAGTAAACACAGCTTACCAATGACGGTAAAGCTGTAGCAGTAAATTAAAGACAAAGGCGTCTTACCAGCAAGATTTTTCTTGCGTGGTAGACGCCTTTTTTATTGTTTATTTTTTATGTGAATAAGGGAGTTTTAATGCGTAATTCAGAGTTGGATAACAAACCGTTAAGTGACACCTTGCCAACAAACACGACTGAATCTGGCGTCGATGCTAGCCGTCGTAACTTTTTTAAACATGCAGTTGCAGGGACACTAGGAGCGGCCGCAATGATGAATATTGTTCCACCCTCAGTCAGCACCAACGCTTGGGCAGCAGGTAGTGATGAGCCAGAATTAAAAGAAGTAAAAATCGGGTTTATTCCACTGACCGACTGCGCGCCAATTGTAGTCGCTGCAGAGATGGGATTTGACAAAAAGTATGGCATCAAAATCCTACCCTCTAAAGAAGCATCTTGGGCAGGCATCCGCGATAAAGTAGTCAATGGTGAGTTACACGCAGCACACGTACTTTATGGTTTGATGTACGGCGTGCAAATGGGCATCGGCGGCAAACAAAAAGATGTCAATGTATTGATGACCCTAAACAACAACGGCCAAGGCATTACCTTAGCCAGCCAATTAAAAGATAAAGGCGTCACCAGCGGCGCTACCCTCAAACGTTTGATTGATAACGAGAACCGCGACTTTACCTTTGCGCAAACTTTTCCAACCGGCACACATGCGATGTGGTTGTACTATTGGTTGGCTACTTACGGCATTAATCCAATGAACGATGTAAAAACCATTGTGGTACCTCCACCACAAATGGTAGCCAATATGCGTATTGGCAATATGGACGGCTACTGCGTAGGTGAGCCTTGGAACGCACGTGCGATTTACGACAAAGTAGGCTTTACTGTGGCCACCACGCAAGATATCTGGGTAGATCACCCAGAGAAAGTGTTGGGCTGTACAGCAGAGTTTGTAGAGAAAAATCCTAAAACTGCACTAGCCATGACCAAAGCTATTTTAGAGGCTTGTCGTTATATCGACGCCACTGCCAACCGCGCTTCTGTAGCGAAACTGATTTCTGGCAAAGCTTATGTAAACGCACCGGAAGAAGTAATTGCCGGTCGCTTTGTCGGGCACTATGACAACGGCATTGGCAAAAAATGGGAAGACCCAAACTATATGAAGTTCTTTAATGATGGCAAGGTCACATTCCCATATCTATCAGACGGCATGTGGTTCCTAACACAGCATAAACGCTGGGGCTTGCTCAAATCCGACCCAGATTATTTAGCAGTGGCAAAAAAAGTGAACCGCATCGACATCTACACTGAAGCCGCAAAATCATTGGCCGTAAGCGTACCTAGCAACCCTATGCGTTCAAGCAAACTGATCGATGGCGTGGTATGGGATGGTTCGAACCCAGCTGCCTATGCTAACGGCTTTAAAGTCAAAGTGTAATCAATAAGGAGACAGTCTTATGACGACACTGACTATCAAGAATATCGCCCCCCTCAAAGGAGGTGCGCATACCTCCGGCGATACCCCCACACCTTCAACAGAAAGCAAGGATAATGCAATGAACACACACGCTTCTGACAAGGTAGCCATGTCTGCTGCAAACGCTGACAGCATGACGCAATCTTCACCTATGAGTTCATCCCGTAGCGAAAGCAAGTTCATTAAATTAGCACGCCAATTCTTTGCTTGGGCAATCCCACCTGCAATTGGCTTAGCTCTGATGCTGGCTGTATGGACATTGATTTCGCATCAATCACAAGGCTTGCCCGGCCCAATCTCTACCTTTAAAGCCGCAACAGTGTTATTTAGCGACCCGTTCTATATCAATAACCCAAACGATGTGGGCATTGGCTGGAACATCCTGAATTCTCTGCAACGTGTAGCTACCGGGTTCGGCATGGCGGCACTGGTCGGTATTCCGCTCGGTTTTATTATTGGCCGTTATGAGTTTATGTCACGCATGACTGCGCCGATTATCAGCCTGTTGAAACCGGTGTCACCTTTAGCATGGTTGCCTATTGGCTTACTGGTGTTCAAAGCGGCTAATCCAGCTGCGATTTGGGTGATTTTCATCTCCGCGATTTGGCCGATGATTATCAACACCGCAGTGGGCGTAAGCAAAGTGCCGCAAGACTACATGAACGTAGCCAAAGTGCTCAATTTATCCGAATGGAAAATTGTCACCAAAATCCTGTTCCCATATGTGCTGCCTTACATGATGACCGGTGTACGTCTATCCATTGGCGTGGCTTGGCTGGTGATTGTAGCGGCAGAAATGCTCACTGGCGGCGTAGGGATTGGCTTCTGGGTATGGGATGAATGGAACAACCTCAACGTTGAACACATCATCATCGCCATTGTAATCGTCGGTGTGGTCGGCTTGCTGTTAGAACAAGGCCTGACTTTACTCGCTAAACGTTTTAGTTACGAATAAGCACGGACTTAAGGGAGAAACAACATGGAAAAACTGATACAAGAACGTCCGTTACAAGAAAGATATGTACAACTAGAAAATGTAGACATGACGTTCGTCACTAAAAAAGGGACGTTCGATGCACTCAAAAACATCAACCTCAATATTAAAGAAGGCGAATTTGTTTCGATTATCGGTCACTCCGGCTGTGGAAAGTCCACAGTATTAAACCTAATTGCCGGTTTACTCACCCCCACTGCCGGTCACTTATTTTGTGCTGGCCGTGAGATTGCCAAACCAGGCCCAGAACGCGCCGTGGTGTTTCAAAACCACTCACTGCTGCCTTGGCTGACTTGTTTCGAGAATGTGTATTTGGCCGTAGACCGCGTGTTTGGCGAGACAGAAACTAAAGCGCAATTACAAGCACGCACCAAAGCTGCATTGGAGCTGGTAGGCCTGACACATGCCATAGACAAACGTCCTAACGAAATATCCGGCGGTATGAAGCAACGTGTGGGTATTGCCAGAGCGCTGGCGATGGAACCAAAAGTGCTGCTTTTAGATGAGCCGTTCGGTGCTTTAGATGCACTGACACGTGCCGGCCTGCAAGATGAGTTGATGAAGATCATGGCGAAATCCGGGTGTACTGCAGTGATGGTGACACACGACGTAGACGAGGCGGTACTGCTTTCAGACAAAATCGTGATGATGACCAACGGCCCGGCAGCTTCGATTGGCGAAATATTAAGCGTCGATTTAGAGCGCCCAAGAAAGCGTTTGGAGTTGGCAGAAGACCCACACTACAACCATCTGCGTAGCGAAGTCTTGAAGTTTTTATACGAGCGCCACGCCAAAAAAGCAGCCTAAAAAAGCAACATAAAAAAAGGGTCTGTCGAGCAGGACAGACCCACGTACCGAGGTACGTATCACCCCATCTTGAGAATAGGAGTAACAGAATGAAAAGTAATACCAAGTCTAAGCTGAGTCAAGTTTCATTTGCAGTCTTGCTGTGTTTTTCTGCTATGTCAGAAAATGCCATCGCCGAAGAAGAAGTGTTGCCTGAGTACACATTTTTAGATGCCATCAAAGCAGGGAAATCACTAAGCAGCATTCGTCCTCGTTATGAACATGTGGAACAAACCGGCTTTCAAGGCACCGCTGCTAACTCACCAGAGCTGAAAGACGCATATGCGTTCACCACAAGAACACTGATTGGTTGGCAAACCTCCCCTTATAAAAACTTTAGCTTTGCTGCCCAGTTGACCGATGTGCACGAATTTAATGATGACTTTAATGACCGTCGTGACAACTTACCTGAGCACAACAATGGCACCGCCAACTCCAATACGTTTAAGCGCCAGTACCCCAATATTGTGGATCCCGGTTATACCGATATCAACCAATTATTCATGGACTGGTCCGGCATTAAAAACACCAAAATCCGTCTAGGTCGTCAGATTGTCAATTTGGACAATGTGCGTTTTGTGGGTGACATTGCATTCCGCCAAAATACACAGGTGTTTGATGGAATTAGCGTCGTTAACAAATCGCTTCCAGATACCGAAATCTTCGCCTCGCATTTCAGCAAAGTACGTCAGGTGAATACCAAATTGCGTGACGGGAATATTGATTTAGTGAATGTGAAATACCGTTTCACCCCTACCGAGTCATTAACAGGCTATAGCTATTTCGTCGATGTCGAAAACTTAAGCCAAAATAACGGCAACCCAGCAGCTATCGGCACTGCAGCACAAGGTGGTAATGGTCTTGGGGCGAGTGACGACTTGGTAAAAACGGCCACTACAGATGCTAGCAGCAAAACCTTTGGTATCCGCTTGGATGGTATTCATCCATTCAATCCTAATTGGCGTGGTCTTTACACTGCTGAGTATGCGAAACAAGATGATTACAGAGGCGGCAGCGATTTGATTGACGCGCATTACTTTAAAGTGGGCGGCGGTGCTGCTTATAACGCATGGTCATTGCGTATGGATTATGAAAAGCTTTCTAGCAACGATGGTAAATATGCCTTCCAAACGCCTCTGGGTACCAATCATTTATTCCAAGGCTGGTCAGACCACTTTTTGGCGACACCACGTCAGGGTATGGAAGACTTTTTCGTCACCGCAGCAGGTGCCATCGACAAATTCAAACTATATGCCGAATACCATGTATTTAAGTCTGATGAAAAGTTTCAGTCCTTGGGCGGCAGATTAGGTGACAAATACGGCACCGAATTTGATGCCAGTGTGATGTATCCATTCAATGACAATTTGTGGGCCAAGGTGGAATACGCCAAATTTAATGAAAGTGATGTATACGGCACAACGCTCCAAAATGCGGCACGCAAAGGCGACAAAGAAATTGTTTGGCTAACGACTCAACTGAGTTTTTAGGGTGATTTAGGCATGACGGAATGCTTGATGGAAAGAACTGCTTGCGGGTATTAGCAATTCACACATTCCAGTCTGCCAAACAGCGCTTTTTTAGCGCTTAAATTAGAAGCAACTAAGCATGCACCAAGATATAACACTTCTTGGTGCATATGCACTGTTAATGGTCACAAATACGTCAAATGACGTATATAAGACTGATAACACGTTGATTAAGCGTAGGTTGCAATATGGCTCGTAAATTGCTTTATAGCGGTAAGATTAAACAGGGTAGGTGTAATATGAAAAAAATGAATTTAGTGGTTGTTGGGAACGGTATGGCAGGCATGCGTGTGGTAGAGGAGCTGCTGAAAATTGCACCGGACATTTACGACATTACCGTATTTGGCGATGAGCCTTATCCCAATTACAACCGCATAATGCTGTCGCCCGTGCTTGCTAACGAACAAACCATTGATGACATCATTTTAAACACGCGCGAATGGTATGCAGAAAACAATATTAGGCTTTACACCAATGCGCGTATCAACAAGATTGATCGTAAAAACCGCGTGGTATATGCCGAAGATGGCACCAGTGCCGAATACGACCGTTTGTTATTAGCGACGGGTTCTAAGCCTTTTATGCTGCCCATTCCTGGTGCAGATTTACAAGGTGTGTTGGGTTATCGTGATATTAAAGATACCAACGACATGATTGAAGCCGCTAAGCATTACAAACATGCGGTTGTAATTGGTGGTGGCTTGCTTGGTTTAGAAGCTGCGAATGGTTTAAAAATTCAAGGCATGGACGTCACCGTAGTGCATAAAAACGAGTGGTTGCTAGAGCGCCAATTGGATAAAACTGCTGGCAAAATGCTGCAAAAATCTTTAGAAGCCAAAGGCTTAAACTTTTTACTCAACAAAGACACTGAAGCGCTGATTGGTAAAGACGGCCGTGTGTCTGCAATCAAATTTAAAGATGGTCAAGAACTGCCTGCTGATTTAGTGGTAATGGCCGTGGGCATTCGACCTAACTATGCTTTGGCAGAATCCGCTGGTATCCACTGCAACCGCGGGATTGTAGTAAACGACACCATGCAAACTTATGACCCACGCATCTATGCAGTGGGCGAATGCGTTTCTCATCGCGGCACCTCTTATGGGTTGGTCGCACCGTTATTTGAAATGGCTAAGGTGTGCGCCACACACTTGGCCAACTTTGGTATTGGGTTGTACAAAGGATCCGTGACTTCAACAAAATTAAAAGTCACAGGCATCGATTTGTTTTCTGCCGGTAATTTCTCTGGCGGTGAAGATACCGAAGAAATTGTGTTGCACGATGCAGTAGGCGGGGTGTACAAAAAACTCGTGATCAAAGATGACAAAATCATCGGCAGCGTGCTCTATGGCGATACGACGGATGGGGCTTGGTATTTCCAGATGCTGCGCGACAGCAAACCGATTCATGAGATTCGTGATCACCTCATGTTCGGTCAAGATAGTCTGGGCAATACCGGGCACCAAGGTCAAGACAAGGCCGCTGCCATGACCGACGAAATGGAAGTCTGTGGCTGCAACGGCGTGTGCAAAGGCACCATTGTCAAAGCCATTCAAGAAAAAGGCTTATTCACCATTGACGATGTAAAAAAACAAACCAAAGCAGGTTCTAGCTGCGGCTCCTGTACTGGCTTGGTTGAGCAGATATTAGCGTCTACTCTAGGTGGTGGTTATGCTCCGCCCTCCACCAGCAAGTCTGTGTGCGGTTGTACCGACAAGAGCCACGAAGTGGTGCGTGAAGAAATTCGCAAAAACAAATATCTGAACATTCCGGACGCCATGAAAGGCATGGGCTGGAATACACCCAACGGTTGTGCAACTTGTCGTCCAGCACTCAATTACTATCTGATTTCCACTTGGCCGCACGAGGCCAAAGATGACCCGCAATCACGTTTCATTAACGAGCGCGTACACGCCAACATTCAAAAAGATGGAACGTATTCTGTGATTCCACGTATGTACGGCGGTGTTACTTCCTCTGACCAATTGCGCAAAATTGCTGACGTGGCTGACAAATACAACGTGCCGATGGTAAAAGTCACCGGCGGTCAGCGTATCGACTTGCTGGGTGTAAAAAAAGAAGACCTCACCAGCATGTGGGCAGATTTAGATATGCCTTCTGGTTACGCATACGGCAAGTCTATCCGTACTGTGAAAACCTGCGTTGGTTCAGAGTTCTGCCGTTTTGGCACACAAAACTCCACACAACTGGGCATTGATATTGAAAAAGCGTTTGACCACATGTGGGCTCCACATAAAGTGAAGTTCGCTGTTTCAGGCTGCCCGCGTAACTGTGCTGAATCAGGTATCAAGGACGTAGGTGTGATTGGCGTGGATTCCGGCTGGGAAATCTATGTCGGTGGTAACGGCGGTATCAAAACCGAAGTCGCCCAGTTCCTCTGCAAAGTTAAAACAGCCGAAGAAGTGATTGAGTATTCTGGTGCTTTCATCCAAATCTACCGTGAAGAAGCACGCTACTTAGACCGAACCGTCCATTGGATTGAACGCGTGGGTCTGGATTATGTGAAAAAACGTATTCTTGAAGATGCCGAAGGCCGTAGAGCAGCTTATGAACGTCTGTTATACGCCTTGCAAGGTTCGGTGGATCCTTGGGCAGATCGCGTGAAAAAACGTGACGAGCACAAAGAGTTCGACACTATTACAGTGTAAGCACCCCGTCGATTAACAATAAACACCGCCGTTTCATCATTTACATACACCGGTGAGGTATTCCTCACCGGGTATTGCCTGACGACATTTGCCTTATTAAGGGAGCATTACTATGCAAAAAAGCTTTTGGGAAGTTGGTCATAAACCCACTTTATTTTCTGCCTTTTTTTACTTTGATTTAAGTTTTATGGTGTGGGTGATGTTAGGCCCACTCGCTGTACAAATTGCTGCAGATCTCAACCTAACACCAGCACAAAAAGGCCTGATGGTGGCTACACCTGTATTGACAGGTGCACTACTACGTATTTTTATGGGCGTATTGGTCGATCAACTCAAACCGAAAAAGGCCGGTTTAATTGGCCAAGTAATCGTGATTGCCGCATTGTTGGTGGCTTGGCTACATGGAGTCCATACCTATCAACACACCCTGTTGTTAGGTATGTTCTTAGGCTTTGCCGGTGCTGCCTTTGCCGTGGCTCTGCCTTTGGCTTCACGCTGGTACCCTCCAGAGCACCAAGGTACCGCATTGGGGATTGCTGGCGCTGGTAACTCTGGCACTGCGCTGGCTGCGTTATTTGCACCGGGCTTAGCCATTGCGTTTGGCTGGAACAACGTCTTTGGTTTAGCTTTGATTCCACTGGCGATTGCACTGCTGGTCTATGTGATTTTCGCTAAAGATGCACCCGATGCACCAGCCGCTAAATCACTTGGCCAATACCTATCAGTGCTGAAAGACAAAGATGCATGGTGGTTTATGTTTTTCTATAGCGTAACCTTTGGTGGCTTTGTGGGCTTAGCTTCATCCCTCACTATTTACTTTAATGACCAATATGGCTTATCTCCCGTTCACGCTGGCTACTTCACTGCAGCTTGTGTATTTGCGGGCTCATTGGTGCGTCCATTTGGCGGCTTGCTGGCTGACCGCATCGGCGGTATTCGCTCACTCACCACCATGTACCTCTTGGCAGCCTTATTTTTATTCATCTTAAGTTTTGGTATCGCAGCGCAAACACTAGGGCTCACCGTCGTTATCTTAGCCATGGCCGCATTGGGCATGGGTAACGGGGCAGTGTTCCAACTGGTGCCACAACGTTTTCGTAAAGAAATCGGCGTCATGACAGGCTTGGTCGGCATGGCTGGCGGCATTGGCGGTTTCTATTTGGCCTCTAGCTTAGGCTACTCCAAACAAGTGACTGGCAGTTACCAAGTAGGCTTGTTGATATTCGCAGGCTTGGCCATTTTAGCCATGGTGGGTTTGATGGGCGTCAAAACACGCTGGAGAACTACTTGGGGTGCTGCGACTGCTACCACCGCTAAGGTATAGTAAGGTTTTAATCATCTAAGCATTTAGTAATGTCACTGAAATTTAGCGTAGGCGAAAGCAGTTTGGTCGGGCCGCGCACGCGTAATGAAGATTATGCGGGTGTGGTCACTCCAACTAACGCGGTGCTCGCTACCAAAGGCGCACTGATTGCTGTGGCCGATGGGGTCAGCGGCAACGCTGGTGGCCGCGAAGCCGCAGAGATGACAGTGCGTACGGTTTCGGCGGATTACTATGCCACGCCTGATACTTGGCAAATTCATGCCTCGCTGGAAAAAGTGCTGAATGCCGCTAACCGCTGGGTGCTAGCGCAGGCGGCAGCTAACCGCGACATGTCAGGCATGGCCACCACGCTATCGTTACTGGTGCTCAAAGGTCAGCGCTATATCATGGCGCACGTAGGTGATACGCGTATTTACCGCTTACGTAACAAAAGCCTAAGTCAACTAACTGCGGATCATGTGTGGGACAGACCCGATATGCGTCACGTACTTAAGCGCGCAGTGGGATTAGACAGCACTCTGAATGCAGACTTTTCCGAAGGACTGATGGAAGTTGGCGACACGTTTGCCATTATGAGTGATGGTGTATGGGAGCCGTTGGGCGATAAAGCGATTCATCATGCAATGATGCTATACGACAGCCCGCAAATGATCAGTGACCATCTCACCAAAACAGCCTTGGAAAAAGGCGGGCAAGACAATGCGACTGCAGTAGTAGTGCGGATTGATGAAATTGGCACTGACAATCTGAACGATTTGCTGTCAGACGTGCAAAATTTAAGTGTGCCGCATAAGCTTAAAGTGGGCGATATGTTGGATGGCTTTACTGTAGAGGATATCTTGCATGACTCACGCGCTACCGTGCTCTATAAAGTCCGTAATCAAAGCAAGCAATTATTTGTGTTAAAAACATTGCAGCCGATAATGGCCAATGACAAAGACAGTTGCCAAGCATTATTGAATGAGGAGTGGCTGGCAAAACGCGTGGTATCGCAATGCGTGCCACAAGTATTGCCGCTCACGACAGAACAGCGCAAACATTTATATTACGTGATGACCTGGCACGAAGGTGCAACGTTGCAGCAGCGCATTGAACATGGGCATCATTTTACGGTCAATGGAGTAGCGAAGACTGCGGTCGACCTAATGCGGGGAATCAGCATGCTGCACCGCTTAAACATTATTCATCGCGATATCAAACCAGCCAATATCCATATTGGCTCAGACCAGCGTTTGCGTATTTTAGATTTGGGCGTTGCGCTCAACACCACTATCGGCACACCGGAAACCATGAGCAATCCAGGTACGCCCAGCTTTATGGCGCCAGAGCTATTTGAAGGTAAATCTGCCGACATCACCACCGACATCTATGCAGCGGGTGTCACCCTATATTATCTCCTGACCAGAAAATACCCGTACGGTGAAATCGAGCCATTTCAAGCACCGCGGTTTGGCGAGCCGATTCGTCCCACACGTTATCGTCCTGACATTCCGGCTTGGTTAGAAAACATCATTCTTAAAGCGGTAGCGCGCGATAGCGACAAGCGCTTTGAAACTGCAGATGAAATGTTACATGCGCTGGAATATGGCGAATTAAAACCGATTGCTTTGCAGCGCACACCACTGATTGCAAGGGCAAGGTTACTCAAATGGCAATGGCTGGCGATTTTCTCGCTTATTTTGAATTTTTTATTTATTTATTTATTAATAGTCTCTTAACGTAGACTACATTTCATATCATCTTGGAGTTTTTATGAGCTGGACAAAAGTGTGCCCCCTAACTGACATCCCTAAGCTGGGTTCACGCGTGGTGCGGACCGAAAAAGTAGATATTGGTGTATTCCGCACCGAGGACGACCGTGTATTTGCGTTGAACAATAGCTGTCCGCACAAAGGTGGTCCGCTGTCACAAGGTATTGTGTATGGTGACAAAGTAGCATGTCCGTTACATAGTTGGAAAATCAGCCTAGTAGACGGCAAAGCAGAAGAGCCGGATGTAGGTGAAACTGCCTGCTATGCTGTCAAAGTAGAAGATGGTATGGTTTATCTGGAAGTTTGAAGCAGTATTTAAGACGGATTAAGTAGCAAATGGCGAATCAAGTGCAAATCCCCATCATCCCTGCGGTCTTAGAGACCAAGGCCACCTGTTGTTACTGTGGCGTGGGTTGCGGGGTCATCATTAAAACAGAAAATCATCGCATTATTGATGTAAAAGGCGACCCCGATCATCCCGCAAACTTTGGGCGACTCTGCACCAAAGGCTCTACCCTGCATTTAACTGCCAAGCTAGATGCACGCGGCTTGTACCCAGAATTACGTACCGAGCGTGATACGGAGCGTCAACGCAGCACTTGGGATGACGCCCTTAATCACGTGGTGGATAAATTTGCTGACACCATTGCAAAACATGGCCCGGATTCCGTAGCATTTTATATTTCCGGCCAATTACTCACCGAAGACTACTATGTGTTCAACAAACTGGCCAAAGGCTTAATTGGCACCAATAACGTAGATACCAACTCACGCCTATGCATGAGCTCTGCTGTGACTGGCTATAAAACCACGTTAGGTGCAGATGCGCCCCCTGCCTGTTACGAAGACATTGACCATACGCAATGCCTGTTTATTGCCGGCTCAAATACGGCATTTGCGCACCCGATTATTTTCCGCCGCATTGAAGACGCCAAAGCAAAAAATCCTAATATGAAAATCGTAGTGGTCGATCCGCGTCGTACCGACACTGCCCAATTTGCCGATTTGCATTTAGCGATATTGCCGGGCACCGATGTTGCACTTTTTAACGGCTTATTACATGTAATGCTATGGGAAGGCTTGCTGGATATGCAATATATCCGCAACTACACCGAAGGCTTTGATGCTTTAAAAGAAACCGTGCGTGAATACACACCCAAAATGGTGGCCGATATTTGCGGGATAAGCGAAAAGGATATTATCCAAGCAGCCAAATGGTTTGGAACCGGTCCAACCCTTTCTATGTACTGCATGGGGCTCAATCAGTCCATGCACGGCAACGACAAAAATGCCGCCTTGATTAACCTGCATTTGGCTACCGGCCACATTGGCAAGCCAGGTGCGGGGCCTTTCTCCCTCACTGGGCAACCCAATGCCATGGGTGGCCGCGAAGTCGGCGGTATGGCCAACTTACTCTCTGGCCACCGCGATTTGGCGAATCCAGAACATCGGGCAGAAGTCGCCAAACTATGGGACATTCAGAATGTACCCGCTCAACCCGGGAAAACCGCCGTTGAAATGTTCGATGCGATTAAAAAAGGGGAAATTAAAGCCGTTTGGATTGCTTGTACCAACCCTGCGCACTCCATGCCAGATTTAAATAGTGTATTGGATGCATTGAACACAGCCGAGTTAGTGGTATTGCAAGATGCGTTCAACAATACCGATAGTAATCAATATGCCGATGTGTTTTTCCCAGCCACCACTTGGGGTGAGAAGGAAGGTACTGTTACCAATTCCGAACGCAGAATCACACGCCTGCAGAGCGCGGCTCCCAAGCCGGGCGATGCCCGCCACGACTGGGAAATCGTCGTAGATTTTGCTCAGCGTTTAGAGAAAAAGCTCGCAACCAAATCCCTGTCTGGGGCTTCATTATTTAATTACCCCACTACCGAAAGCGTGTTCAATGAACATCGTGAAACCACCCGCGGACGTGATTTGGACATTACCGGGCTAAGCTATCAGTTGCTGGAGCAACAAGGCCCACAGCAATGGCCGTTTAAAGAGGGCGCAACCGTGGGTGTGGCACGCCTATACGCTGACGGCGTATTCCAAAAACCGAATGGCAAGGCGCAGTTCCACAATGCCGTATACAAAGGCACTGCGGACAAAACCGATGCACGGCATCCGCTACATTTGCTGACTGGCCGCTTACGTGACCAATGGCATGGCATGAGCCGCACTGGCACCATTGCGCAGCTGTATAACCACGTGGAAGAGCCGGTTGTCTCAATGAATCAGGATGACATGACACGACGTCAATTGAAGTCGGGCGACATTGTTAAACTGAGCAATAAGCGTGGCAGCTTAAATATCCGTGTGCAACAATCCGAAGAAGTCAAACCAGCAGAAACGTTTATCCCGATGCACTGGGGTAGTCAGTTTATGAGCGGCTTGGGCGTGAATGCGCTGATGCCACCTACCTTTGACAAAACTTCCAAACAACCAGAGCTGAAACACACTGCCATCAAGATTGAAAAGCTGGATTTGCCTTGGCAAATGACAGTGATGCGCGCTTGCAGTAACCTCAATTTAATTGAAAATATCCGTGCCTTGCTCAAGCACTTTGATTATGCCACTTGCGGATTATATGGGCGTGATCACGGTATGGTCGTGCTGCGTGCATCCCACCACACTGCGCCAGATGCAGCGATTATTAAACGCCTGGATGAAATGCTTGGCATGGTGGAAGACGCACCAATGTTGAATTATGACGATGCTAAACGTGGTATCCATAAACGCATCTTGGTTGAATCAGGACAAGTCACCGGGGTAAAGTTGATAGGCGAAACCTTGGCAGCAGACTGGTTAAAACAAGTGATGCAACAAGGTCAATTTACCGATGAACTTAGACGCTGGGCGCTCGCACCATTGAGCACACCACCGACGGGTCAAAAAAGCCGTGGCAAAATTGTCTGCAACTGTTTTGACGTGTCCGAAAATGAGATCATTGAGACCTGTGAAGCTGGAGCAGATTTCCAGACGCTACAAGCCAAGTTGCAATGCGGTACTAACTGTGGCTCTTGCGTGCCAGAATTAAAACGTTTGATCAAAGTGCATAGCACGTTTAAAGTAGGCTAGACTTCAACTAGCGCTGGCGTACCAACCTTGCCCTGCTCTTTTGCAAGGTTGGTGATGTATTTTGCAAAGTCTGCATCCTCACCCTGTAATAACCGTGGTAGCAGCTCTCTAAAATCATCGCGCTCACACCACTCACGCATGTAGTCATCCCAAGAATACCAGCGACGTAATTGCTTGCCAGACATATCCGGCTCGAAAGCAAGCAAATATGCGCGCTCAAATAAAGAAATCAGGATTTCGAACAGCACATGCTTACGCTCCTGTTGCTCTTCAGTTAATTGGTCTATGCTGGATTGTGAGCGTAACTTCAAGTCGGGATTAGTCATCACCAGCTTCAGAAAATCCGTATAGGCATCAGACAGTAATTGATACACTTCTTCCTCTTCATTCTCGCGCTCTTTACGTTGCTCCAACATAAACGAGACAATCGCCAACGGCAAACCGAATACGGTCACGATATAGCTTAACAACTCCCATGTTTCTAACGACATTTCCGGCTCCTTACTAAAGCAACCCACGTTCGACAAACGAACACGTGCTATTACCCGCCACAATAAAATGGTCCAGCACTCTGATATCCACCAGTGCCAGTGCCTGCTTCAGAGCTTGGGTCAGGCTCTCATCTGCACGGCTTGGTTCCGCCACACCCGAAGGGTGGTTATGCGCAAAAATGACCGAAGCTGCATTATGATGGAGTGCGCGCTTGACCACCTCACGCGGATAGACGCTGGTTTGCGTCAAGGTGCCTTCAAATAATACTTCTTGTGCCAGCACCCGGTTTTGCGCGTCTAATAGCAACACCATAAACACTTCTCGCGGTAGTGTGCCAAGTTTAAGCATTAAATAATCGCGCACTTGTTGCGGCGATGACAACACATCCCGAGCTTGCATTTGCTCTGCCAACGCACGCTGACTCATTTCAAAAATCGCCTGCAACTGGCAAAACTTGCTTTCACCCATGCCATGCACCTGACTAATTTGCGCTAATGTGGCAGAAAAAATACCATTCAAACTGCCAAATTGTTGCAATAAATCACGTGCCAAATCCACGGCGCTTTTGCCAGTTACGCCTACCCTTAAAAAAATTGCCAGTAGTTCAGCATCAGACAAAGCGGTGACACCTTGTTGCATCAGCTTTTCTCTGGGACGTTCTCCTTCAGGCCAGTCGGTAATTGCCATATTGTGCTTTCTTTTAGAACCAGTGCCTTAACGAATCCAACCAATTTCTTGCGCCGTTTTCTGCCCAATCAAAGTAAGCCGCAAACTTTTAGGAATCTCTGCCGTGCTCTCAGTCAATGGGATGCGCCCACCCATCAACTCTGCAAACTGCTGCGGAAGTAAAGGCTGCTTATCTGGTTCAGCAAAGCCATCGGGAAAACTGGGCAAACCCGTAGACAAATCATACTTATCAGTGGCTTTCACGGTATGTAATAGCTCATGTGCCAAAACAACCAAATTCTTTTTAGCGTAAGACTTATCCGCAAACAAATTCACGCGACCTATCCTGCCTTTATTCAGTGCTGTTGAATGCGCTAAGCGGGGATTGGTTTGCGGATCGTGATACAGCAAATACAAACGAATATCCGGTTTTACCGATGTGCTGGGCGAGTTTTCCCAAGCAAAATATCTGAACTGCAAACTCCACCAGATTACTTTTAGCACACTAGCGTCGGTGGGCGGTGCGGGAGGAATCTTGTTGATTTTATCGCCCAGTCTGAGCTCAAATGGTCTACGTAGACCCAGTTGATAGCGTTGCGCTTCTTCCGCAAAAAATTCTGCGACCGGCTCAAAATCCTGGGTGCTTAGCGTGTTAATGTAAGCACTTACTATAGCGCTATTATCAGCATTGATAGGATATACGGCGACATAAAAGTTTTTATCCCAATTTAAATCTGCGTCTTCCTGCAATGTCTGTTGCACCACGGTTGCTAGAATCAGCAGCAAAATAAAGATTCGAATTTTTTTCCACATAAGCCACCTGTTTTTTCTATTATGTTAACAGCATTCAATTGCGCTTTCATGCCGCATGCGCAATCATCGCAATTAGCATGTGTTTAAGTTAGAATTCGCGCATGGCATCTCCAACTTCTCAACGTGCAATCGTATTAGGTATTACTGGCGGCATTGCGGCTTATAAAGCAGCAGAGTTGGTACGCCTATTGGTGCAACAGCAATATAACGTACAAGTGGTGATGACCGAAGCCGCATGTCAATTTATCACCCCAGTCACCATGCAAGCGCTTTCTGGCAATCCAGTATTCATCAATATGTGGGATAACGCGATTCCCAACGGCATGCCGCATATTGAGTTAAGCCGTCAGGCAGATGCTATCTTGATTGCGCCAGCCAGCGCGGATTTTATTGCAAAACTGGTGCATGGTCGCGCCGATGACTTACTCTCCACCTTGTGTTTAGCCAGAAACTGCCCGTTACTGGTTGCACCTGCCATGAATAAGCAGATGTGGGAAAACCCTGCCACGCAACGCAATATTGCACAATTACAGGCCGATGGCATTAGTGTACTGGGCCCTGCTGCTGGAGAACAAGCTTGCGGCGAAGTTGGCTTGGGTCGAATGCTGGAACCACAAGCTTTGATGCAAGCTGTGACCAAACACTTTACGCCCAAGTATTTACTGGGCAAACGTGTGTTGATTACTGCAGGCGCCACGCTTGAGCAGATTGACCCTGTGCGTGCCATTACTAATTTAAGCTCTGGGAAAATGGGTTATGCCATCGCGCAAGTAGCAACAGACATGGGGGCTAAAGTCACGCTAGTAAGCGGGCATAGCGCCTTGCCCGTTCCGGACAATCTAGCCTTTATTAGAGCGCTGAATGCCAACAGCATGTACCAAGCAGTGATGCAGCAAGTGGCGCAACAAGATGTATTTATTGCCGTTGCCGCGGTAGCCGATTACAGCCCGGCCAAAATATCGCCTCAAAAGATTAAAAAAAGTGAAGACACACTTACATTAAATCTATTGAAAAATAAAGATATTTTGGCAGATGTTGCCAGCTTACCAAATGCTCCATTTTGTGTAGGGTTTGCGGCCGAAACCGAACATGTGATTGAACATGCCACTCAAAAACGGATCGCAAAAAAACTACCGCTGATTGTGGCTAATGATGTAAGCATCACCATGGGGCAAGACCAAAACCAAGTCACGCTGATTGACGATACCGGCACGCACACAATGCCAACTGCCAACAAAACAGAAGTGGCTTACTTTATTTTGCAACATCTTAGCCATATGCTTTAACCATAACGTGTTTGATATGTGTCAAACACCCATCAAACTGCGTCAAAACACCTCACAAATCATGAAATTGCTGATGCCAATTGGGTAATTTGTGGCTATTATCGCGCCATCTTTTAACTAGTCAAATAAACAATATGATGCACATTAATCAAGTTTCACCTTTGAAATCACTCTCCATCGCTGTAGTTGGCGCTTTAACTGCAATGTCAGGCATGAACGTATACGCTGAAGACAGTGAAAAAACGTTAAATATTGCACCGATTGTCGTTACCGGTACCCGTACATTGCAAAATAGCTTTGATCTGCCCATTGCAATTGACGTAGTGAAACAGGAAGACATTCAAAATGGGCAGTTACAAATGACCTTATCCGAAAGCTTGATTCGTGTGCCTGGCATTACTGCTCAAAATAGAACCCAACAAGCACAGGATCCGCAAATCTCCACACGTGGCTTCGGTTCGCGCTCAGCCTTTGGTGTACGAGGTGTTCGTGTATATGTGGATGGCATTCCGCTCACCATGCCAGATGGCCAGGGTCAGCCGGGCGTAGTGGATTTATCTGCTATTAAAAGTATTGAAGTGATGCGCGGCCCATTCTCAGCTTTATATGGCAACTCCTCTGGTGGCGTCATTCAGTTATTCACCGAAGATGCGCCAAAAACACCAGAAGTGGGTGCAACCGTGATGTTTGGCAGTTACGATACCAAACGTCAAATCATGAATGCAGCAGGCGTTGTCGACGGAGTTGAGTATCTAATAAATGCATCTAATTTTGAAAGCGACGGCTACCGCGATAATAGCGAAAGCGATAAACAAGCAGCCACTGCCAAATTTAAATTCAACATTAGCGACGACACCAAAATCACCACCCTCATCAACTGGTTCGATCAGGATGCACAAGACCCAATAGGTTTGAGTAGAGCACTCGCATTTAATAGCAGCACCCGAGACACCGTAGTTCCTGCAGCACTTTTTGCAAATACCAGTGTGAAGCGTGATCATACGCAAGTAGGCTTTAATATCGAACACGCATTTAACGAAAATAATAAAATCAGCTTGATTCCCTATGTTGGCACACGAAAAAACGCGCAGATTTTAACCACCTCGCCAACCGCCACAACACTCGCTACTACGAATGCTCGCCTTAGCGAAATTGACCGAGAGTTCTATGGAACAGATGCACGTTGGGACAACAGCGGCAATATTGGAAGCATGCCTTATGAAATTAGCTTAGGAGTCACTTACGGCAAGTCGAGTGATGACCGTTTAGATACAAATGTATTAGGTTCAGGCTTACCAATTAGCACGCTCAATCGCAGGGAAGAGAATATTTCCACAAACTTTGACCGATATGTTCAAGGCAAATTAACAGTATTACCGAGTGTTGATTTACACGCTGGGGTGCGTCGTACCAAGGTGCGTTTAGAAGTTAAGGACGACTTTACAAGCGGCACTGGTAGCAACGGCAATAACAGCGGTTCCGTGTCTTATGAAAAAACAACTCCGGTATTTGGCGCCACATGGAAAGTGAGCCCAACTGTTAATTTTTACGCCAATTATGGTAAAGGATTTGAAACACCCACATTTATTGAAGCAGCCTTCAACACAACTGCTGCCAATGCAACACCCAATTTATCTCTTAAGCCAAGCAAGAGTGAGAACTTTGAAATTGGGGCGAAAACATTCTTAAGTGACAATACCCAAGCTAATTTGACACTGTTTCACATCAAAACCAATGATGAAATTGTGACCAATCAAACCTTGGCTGGGCGTTCCACTTTCGCCAATGCAAATAGCACCAAACGCACCGGCGCTGAATTTTCAATAGACTCCGATTTTGATTACGGCATATCTACTTTTTTCTCTTACTCACTTTTGAATGCAAAATTCGATTCCGACTTCACGCCAACAGGCGGAACTATCATTCAATCAGGGAACAGAATACCTGGTACTTATCGTAGCCAAATCTATGGCGAGGTTGCTTGGCAATATGAACCATTAGGATTTAACATGGCTTTGGAAGGCCGCCACAATAGTAAGGTGTATGTAAACGATAGAAATACGGACACAGCTCCCTCATATACCATCTTTAACCTTCGTGCTGGTTTCGAGCAATACTTTGCACACTGGCAATTCAAAGAATACATTCGTGTAGAAAATATGTTTGATAAAGAATACATCGGATCTATCCGTGTAAATGATGGCAATGCTCTTTTCTTTGAACCTGGCGCTGATCGAAACTACTTGCTAGGCTTAAGCGCTGCGTACAAATTCTAACTAATAGGGTATGGTTATTAGCCAGTTCAATATGAACTGGCTTTTTTCGCATAGTGCTTTTCACAGGCAATTGGTGTTTAATAACACCTTCTGAACATCTCCCATAAAGTCATCACATGTCTATCACCGTCGATTTAAAAATACTCGATAACCGCTTACATCACATGATGCCGAGTTACGCCACCCCGGGTTCTGCTGGCCTTGATTTGCGTGCTTGTATCGAGCACACTCAGTCTATCCAGCCAGGAGAGACTATCATGATTCCTACCGGCATGGCGATTCACATTGATAACACCTACTACGCAGCATTGATACTGCCGCGCTCCGGCCTAGGTCATAAACACGGCATCGTGTTGGGTAATTTGGTGGGGCTAATTGATTCTGATTACCAAGGTCAATTGCTGGTCTCCTGTTGGAATCGGAGCAAAGAAACTTTTATACTTAATCCGATGGAACGCATCGCGCAACTAGTGATTGTGCCTGTGGTGCAAGCGGACTTTCATATTGTGGATGAGTTTACGCAAAGCGACCGCGGTGAAGGTGGTTTTGGCAGCACGGGTAAACACTAATTTTTACCAATAAATAATTAATAAAATAAGCTATTTAGCTTGAAAACATTCTCGTTTTCATACTATAATTGCGGTCTTTCTAAAAAAGCAAAGTATTTGCAGACAATTTTGTCTCAGGAGTCATTATGGCACGTGTATGTCAGGTAACAGGTAAAAAGCCAATGGTGGGCAACAATGTTTCTCACGCACAAAACAAAACAAAACGTCGTTTTCTACCAAATTTACAAAACCGTAAATTCTGGGTTGAAAGCGAAAACCGTTGGGTGAGCATGCGCATTACTAATGCTGCTTTGCGCACAATCGACAAAAACGGCATTGACGCTGTGCTCGCAAAATTGCGCGCTGCTGGCGAAAAAATCTAAGGAGCATCAGTCATGCGTGAAAAAATTAAATTAGAGTCTAGCGCTGGTACAGGTCATTTCTATACCACCACTAAAAACAAACGTACAATGCCAGAAAAAATGGAAATCAAAAAATTTGATCCAGTGGCACGTAAACACGTAATGTATAAAGAAACAAAACTTAAGTAAGCAATTATTTAAGCATATCAAAAAGCCCGTTTAAAACGGGCTTTTTTATTGTGTATTACCAAGTACGGCCAAGAAGATTTAGGCTTGGGGGGAATTTAAGGCTGGCTGACAGACTTGTCTGCGCTGACAGCACTTGAATTCAATATTCTGATTTCCCGCTGCGGATATGGAATCCCTATGTTATGCTCTTTGAACAGCTTCCATATCTGCTGGTATAACTCAGATTGCAAGGCAGCCGTACCCTCTTCCGGGTCGGCCACCCAGAAAGACAGCATCATATCAATTCCGCTCTCGCCAAAGCCTTTGACAAATACATCGGTACTGCTAGTTTTAAGGGTGCGCGGATGTTTTTCTGCCACACTGTGCATTAGTTTAATGACCACTTCCAAATCTGAATCGTAAGCCACTTGAATTGGCATTTGTATCCGACCACGATGCTCTGCAGAGGTATGGTTAATCACGACCTCGGTAATCATCATTTCGTTAGGAATAATCACTTCTGTGCCATCCAGTTTACGCAATGTCATGTAGCGCGAACGCAGCTCTTTCACCACACCATAATGCACATCCACTGTAATGAGATCGCCGATCTGCACCGAGCGATCGACCAAGATGATAAATCCACTCACATAATTGCTGGCAATTTTCTGCAGCCCGAAGCCAAGACCAACGCCTAACGCACCGCCAAATACAGACAGTAATGTGATGTCTAAGCCGACAGCCGACAGCGCTATCAGTACCGCAAGGAAAATAAATACCACACGCACAAGCTTAGATAACACGACGCGCATATTGATATTGAGCTGATCAGTGCGCATCAGCTTGTTTTCTACCAACCGGCTTAACCACAATGCAATAAAGATAGTGGCTACTACTGTGAGCATACCCTGCAAAATAATCAGCAAATTGACTGGGTTTTTACCAATATTGAATTTCACTTCTTCTAGCGCGATTGCAATCTCAGGCAATATTCCACTCAAGTGCAGGGCAAGAATAATCCACACTCCCCAAGCTAGCATGCTCTCTAATGTTTTGAGCCAGCCGCTGGGCGAGAAAATATAGCGCAGACCGTATACCAACAAGCGAATGACCGCCATAGCAATTAATAATCGGCTTGCCACTCTTAGCATGCCTACATGCATCCATTCTGCACAAACGTAGCGCGCAATGGTAACCATTATGAAAGCGCTTATTGGAAACAGAATGCGGTTGATAGCACCCAATACAGGCTTCATATTCTCAGGCAGTCTACCTAGGAAATACGCGCGCAAAGCACCATTAATCGCAAAAGCGATCACTACCGATACCGCTATTATCGCAAGCTGCCAAAGCGCTGCTGGCGTTGAAAAATCCGCCAATATTTCTTGCCAAATAAGTTCTATTTCTGGATTCATCTTATTGTTATGCTTGTATTAAAGTAAGAATATTGTTGCCAACCCAAGAAAGATCATAAAACCGCCGCTATCGGTCATGGCCGTAATCAACACGCTTGAGCCCACAGCTGGGTCACGCCCAAATTTATTCATGACCAAAGGAATCATGACACCCATGATAGCTGCCAGAAGCAAATTAAGCGTCATCGCGCTCATCATCACCAGTCCAAGTTCATAGTTACCGTAAAGAACATAAGCAATCAACCCAAGTACACCGCCCCAAATTAGGCCGTTCAGCAATGCCACGCCCAGTTCTTTTTGAATCAGTGAACTCATATTGTGCGATGAAATTTGCCCTAACGCTAAGCCGCGCACAATCATTGTAGTGGTCTGATTGCCTGAATTTCCACCTATGCCCGCCACGATTGGCATCAACGCAGCCAATGCTACGATTTTCTCAATCGAGCCCTCAAACATGCCAATCACACGCGATGCAATCAACGCGGTAATTAAATTGATCGCCAACCATGCCCAACGGTTTTGCACTGATTTCCATACGGATGCAAAAAAATCCTCCTCTTCTCGCAAGCCTGCCATAGAGAGCTTGTCTGATTCCGCTTCATCACGGATATAGTCCATGACCGCATCCACAGTAATACGCCCAACCAACTTATGATTACTATCGACCACCGGCGCAGTCACTAAATCATAGCGCTCAAACGCCTTGGCCGCTTCATCTGCTATATCCTCCGGATGGAACACAACTGCATCTTCCGCCATCACATCGGCCACATTCACATCCAGCTCATGCACCACCATACGCTTTAATGGCAATACACCTCGCAAGATATCTGCACGGTCCACCACAAATAGTTTATCGGTATGGTCTGGTAACGTACCCAGCCTGCGTAAGTAACGCAATGCCACTTCCAGCGTGATATCCTCTCGAATCGTCACAATATCGAAGTCCATTAACGCCCCTACGGCATCATCTGGGTAAGAAAGTGCTGACTGCAAACGCTCACGGTTCTGTGCATCCAGACTGAACATCAAGTCCTGAAGCACGTCTTTTGGCAAGTCCGGCGCCAAATCGGCCAGCTCATCGGTATCAAGCTGCTCTGCAGCGGCCAACAGCTCTTGGCTGTCCATGTCTGCAATCAAAGTCTGACGAACTGCGTCAGATACCTCAAGCAGAATCTCACCGTCCCGCTCAGCCTTAACCAGGTCCCAAACTTTTAAGCGATCATCGAGTGGCAATGCTTCCAGAATGTAGGCCACATCAGCCGGGTGTAATACATCTAGTTTCTTTTGTAGTTCACTTAGATTTTGTTTGTGTACAAGACTTTCGACCAAGTCGTGCTTAGGCATATCCTGCTTATGGACAAGACTCTCTACCAACTTGTGCTTTTCTAATAGCGAGATAACCTGTTGCAGACTCTCACTTAAGCTTTCTTTGATTTCTTGTTTGTCTAACATCACAATCCCAGGATAGGCATTATTTTTGCAATACGTTATTATGATTTAAATTAGATTAAAATCGATGAAAACAATAGAAATAATGCATGAAATCTGACAACCGCACGCCTCCATTGATTCAACTTTACACAACATCTGCGTGCCACTTATGCGAATTGGCTGAAGCTTTATTGCAAGAGATTAACCTTTCAGCAGTGTCGATTGAAATTACAAATGATGATGCACTCATCGCAGATTATGGAACACGCATTCCTGTATTAAAGCGCACAGATACACAAGCCGAATTGGACTGGCCCTTTACTAACCAAGATATTTTGCAGTTCTTACAATAGACAATAAAAAAGCCAGCATTCGCTGGCTTTTTTATCGACAAGATAACAGTAATTACTCTACTGCTACTGCTTCAGTCGTAGTATCTGGGCGATCCACTAACTCAACATAGGCCATAGGCGCATTATCACCGTTACGGAAACCACATTTTAGGATACGTAGGTAACCACCATTACGTGCATTGTAACGTGGGCCCAACTCACCGAACAATTTAGTTACGATATCACGGTCACGTAAGCGGCTGAATGCTAAACGGCGGTTTGCCAATGTTGCATCTTTACCTAATGTGATAAGTGGTTCTGCATATTTACGCAACTCTTTTGCTTTAGGCAAAGTCGTTCTGATCACTTCATGACGCAACAATGAAACTGACATGTTACGGAACATAGCGGCTCTATGGCTGCTAGTACGATTTAACTTACGATTGCTATTACCGTGACGCATAGTAATTTCCTTAAACTTTTAACTGCAAATAAACGGACTTAAGCTTTTTCTAAGCCAACAGGTGGCCAATTTTCCAGCTTCATGCCAAGTGTTAGACCTTTAGAAGCCAACACGTCTTTAATTTCATTGAGTGATTTACGACCCAAATTAGGTGCTTTTAATAATTCATTTTCTGTACGTTGAATCAAATCACCAATGTAGAAAATGTTTTCTGCTTTCAAGCAATTAGCTGAACGTACTGTCAATTCTAAATCATCTACCGGACGTAACAGAATTGGATCTACTTGTGGCGCAGATTTCACTTCTACTTCGCTTGGTGCACCTTCTAAGTTAGCAAATACAGACAATTGGCCAATCAAGATACGTGCTGCATCGCGAATCGCTTGTTCTGGTTCGATGATACCGTTGGTTTCAACGTCCATAATCAGCTTGTCTAAGTCAGTGCGTTGCTCAACACGCGCACTCTCAACGTGGTAGCTCACTTTGTTGATTGGACTAAATGATGCATCCACCATAATGAAGCCCAATACGCGGTCTTCTTGGTTTACTTTTTGGCGAGCTGGCACAGGTTGATAACCACGGCCCATTTCAACTTTTACTTCCAAATTCAGTTTGCCACCTTTAGTCAAGTGCGCAATCACGTGATTTGGATTCACGATTTCAGCATCGTGGCCAGTTTCAAAGTCTGCAGCGGTAACAACGCCTTCGCCTGACTTGTTCAACACCAGAATCGTTTCTGATTTGGTATTGAGCTTTAATGCTACACCTTTCAGGTTCAATAAGATGTCTACAACATCCTCTTGCACGCCATCAATAGTAGAGTACTCATGTACCACGCCATCAATCTTCACTTCTGTAATGGCAAAACCAGGTATGGATGACAACAATACACGACGCAACGCATTACCTAATGTATAGCCAAAACCACGCTCCATCGGCTCAAGCGTTACGCGAGCTCGCAATGGGGTAATCACTTCTACATCAACAACACGTGGTTTCAAATATTCTGTTGGACTATTTTGCATAAACTTCCTTGAATGAATAGGTTAAGAGTAATAACTAAGCACAAACACCAAACTACTATTACTTAGAATACAACTCGACAACCAATGATTCATTGATGGTTGCTGGCAACTCATCACGTTGTGGTTTTGCTTTAAACTTACCACTCAATGACTTCACGTCTACTTCTAACCACTCTGGGAAACCACGTTGCTCAGCTGCTTCTAAAGCCGCTTTAATACGCAGTTGTTGTTTTGAAGCTTCAGCAACAGATACTACATCACCAGCTTTCACTTGGTATGAAGGGATATTGACACGTTTACCGTTAACCAAAATACTGTTGTGACGTACGATTTGACGAGCTTCTGTACGTGAACCACCTAGACCCATACGGTATGCTACGTTGTCTAAACGGCACTCTAACAATTGCAATAAGTTTTCACCGGTAATGCCTTTTTTACGATCCGCTTCAGCGTAGTAGCTACGGAATTGCGCCTCAAGCACGCCATAGATACGACGTACTTTTTGTTTTTCACGCAATTGCACGCCGTAGTCTGATAAACGTGAGTTACGACGTTGGCCGTGTTGACCTGGGGCAAAATTACGTTTTTCGATTGCGCATTTGTCTGTGAAGCATTTTTCAGCTTTCAAAAACAACTTCTCACCTTCACGGCGACATTGACGGCATTTAGGGTCTAAATTTCTAGCCAAGATATTCTCCAGTAATCTTTGTTCGCTTAAATGCGACGTTTTTTCGGTGGGCGGCAACCGTTATGTGGCACAGGGGTCACGTCGGTGATGCTCGTGATTTTGAAGCCAGCAGCATTCAATGCACGCACAGCAGATTCACGACCAGGGCCAGGGCCTTTAATACGTACTTCTAAGTTTTTTACACCAGATTCTTGTGCTGATTTACCAGCCACTTCTGCCGCAACCTGTGCCGCAAAAGGCGTACTTTTACGTGAGCCTTTAAAGCCTTGACCGCCTGAAGTTGCCCATGAAAGTGCATTACCTTGACGATCAGTGATTGTAATAATTGTATTGTTAAAAGAAGCATGCACATGAGCGATGCCTTCAGCGATGTTCTTTTTAACCTTTTTTCTTACACGTACATTAGCTTTTGCCATGTTGTACTGTCCTTACCTATGTATCTAACTTAAATTTATACGATTATGTATGTACTATTTAGCTTGCTTAATAGCCTTAACAGGGCCTTTGCGCGTACGGGCGTTGGTTTTAGTACGTTGACCACGTACTGGCAAACCACGACGATGACGCACACCACGGTAGCAACCCAAATCCATCAAACGCTTGATATTCATAGAGATTTCACGGCGCAAGTCACCCTCTACCTTGACTTTCGCTACTTCATCACGAAGTTTCTCAACATCTGCGTCATTCAGATCTTTTACTTTAGTAGTTGCCAGAACACCTGCGGCTACACAGATTTTTTGAGCAGTGTTTCTACCAATGCCATAAATCGCGGTGAGCGCGATTTCTGCGTGTTTGTTATTAGGGATATTTACCCCAGCAATACGAGCCATACTTTAACTCCAAAACGAATCGCAATGTCTAGCGACCAAATAAAAAGCCTTAAATTTTAACAGGTTGTAATGAATAATTCAATTCCTAACAACAGCCTGTTGTCATCAATTAACCTTGACGTTGTTTGTGACGTGGATCTGTACAAATAATACGTACCACACCACGACGACGCACAACTTTACAGTTACGGCATAATGTTTTTACTGATGCACGAACTCTCATAATCTACCTCTCAACTACCAAATCAATTTAGTTACTTCACGCGGAATGTAATTCGCGCTCTTGTTAAGTCATAAGGCGTCATTTCGACTGTCACCTTATCCCCCGGCAAGATACGAATGTAATGCATACGCATTTTTCCGGAGATATAACCTAATACTGTGTGGCCATTTTCCAACTTTACCTTGAAAGTGGCGTTGGGGAGATTCTCTAGAATCTCACCTTGCATTTCAATGCGGTCTTCTTTCGCCATTTTTCTTCTAGCTAACGCGCTGAGGCGCCACCTTTAAAATTAGCTTTTTTGAGCAACCCCTCATATTGATGAGACATTAAATGAGATTGCACTTGCGTCATAAAATCCATTGTCACAACAACAATAATTAACAATGACGTACCGCCAAAATAGAACGGCGTATTAAATTTCAAAATCAAAAACTCAGGCAACAAACAAACTAAAGTGATGTAAAACGCACCCACTAAAGTCAAGCGGCCCATAATCTTATCAATGTACTTCGCAGTTTGCTCGCCTGGACGAATGCCTGGTACAAACGCGCCACTTTTCTTCAAATTGTCTGCCGTTTCTTTGGGGTTGAATACCAACGCCGTATAAAAGAAGCAGAAAAATATAATCGCTGCTGCAAACAATAAAATATAAATCGGTTGGCCTGGCGCAAGTTTGCTGCTAATGTCTTTTAACCAATACATGCTCTCGCTACTACCAAACCAGCCAGCTAGTGTTGCTGGGAACAAAATAATACTAGAAGCAAAAATGGGTGGAATTACACCGGCCATGTTCAACTTCAATGGCAAATGGGTTGTTTGACCACCAAACACTTTATTACCTACTTGGCGCTTGGCATAATTGACCGTGATCTTACGCTGACCACGTTCTACAAATACCACCAAAGCCGTGACCAATATAATGGCCACAAACAAGAACATCACCAAAGGAATAGAGAACGCGCCAGTTTTTGCCAATTCCAAAGTGCTACCAACTGCATTCGGTAAACCAGCTACAATGCCAGCGAAAATAATAATGGAAATACCATTACCTATACCACGCTCAGTAATTTGTTCACCCAACCACATTAAAAACATCGTGCCACAAACCAGTGTCACTACCGCCGTCAATCTAAAGCTAAAGCCAGGATCTAAAACCAGACCAGCTTGACCTTCCAAAGCGATGGCAATCCCTAACGCTTGGAAAGTCGCTAATGCCACAGTGCCGTAACGCGTATACTTCGTAATCTGACGCCTGCCTGCTTCACCTTCCTTTTTCAACTGCTCCAACTTAGGCGAAACCACCGTCAATAACTGCATAATGATGGACGCAGAAATATAAGGCATAATGCCTAGCGCAAAGACGGTAAAGCGTGACAATGCACCACCAGAGAACATGTTGAACATGCCCAAAATTCCGTCTTTTTGCGAATCAAACAGCTGCTTCAGTATTGTCGGATCAATACCTGGCACAGGAATGTGGGCGCCTAATCGATAAACAACCAATGCGCCCAACACAAACCACAAGCGGCTTTTCAGCTCGCTCATTTTACTCATCGTACTTAAAATACCGTCTTGTGCCAAAGCCAAATCTCTTTAATTAAGCTTCAATCACTTGGCCGCCAGCTGACTCAATGGCTGCACGCGCACCCTTAGTCAATAACAAGCCTTGTACTTTCACTTTTTTGTTGAGTTCGCCAGAAAGGTATACTTTCACAGCTTTAACGCTACCAGATACCAATTTAGCTGCTTTTAATGCCAACACGTCGATCACGTCAGCGTCCAACTCCAACAACTCGCTAGTACGTACACGTGCAGTGTTGTCTTTAGTTAAAGAATTAAAGCCACGTTTTGGTAAACGGCGTTGCAATGGCATTTGGCCGCCTTCAAAACCTACTTTATGAAAGCCACCAGTACGTGATTTTTGACCTTTGTGGCCGCGTCCAGCGGTTTTACCTAACCCAGAACCAATACCACGACCTACGCGGCGACGTTCTTTTTTTGCGCCTTCTGCAGGCTTAATTGTATTTAATTGCATCATGCTTCTACCTTTAAGAGATAGCTAACGGCGTTAATCATGCCGCGAATTGCCGGAGTATCTTGAACTTCTACAGTATGGTGCATACGGCGCAGACCCAAGCCTTTTACAGTCGCTTTATGCGCTTCGATACGACCAATCAAGCTACGTACCAACGTCACTTTGATCGTGGAAACTTCTTTTTTCGCTTTAGCCATGATTAACCTCTAATATCTTCAACAGACTTGCCACGTTTAGCAGCGATTTCAGCAGGCGTATTCATAGACTCTAAACCATTCAAAGTCGCGCGCACCAAGTTGTAAGGATTGGTAGAACCAATACATTTAGCAACAACGTTAGTCACGCCCATCACTTCGAAAATCGCACGCATCGCGCCGCCGGCAATAATACCGGTACCTTCAGAAGCTGGCTGAATAAACACTTTTGCCGCACCGTGAACACCAGTTACTGCGTGATGCAATGTACCGTTGTTCAGATTCACTTTAAGCATGCCGCGACGTGCTTCATCCATGGCTTTTTGAACCGCCACTGGAACTTCACGCGCCTTACCTTTTCCCATGCCTACAGCACCATCACCGTCACCGACAACAGTTAACGCCGCAAAACTCATAATACGACCACCTTTAACCGTTTTACTTACGCGGTTTACAGTAATCATTTTTTCACGCAAACCGTCGGTTTGCTGTTGTTGTTCAACTTCTCTAGCCATTATCTGTCTCGCTTCTTAGAATGACAAACCGTTTTCGCGCGCAGCATCTGCCAACGCTTTGATACGGCCGTGATATTTGTAGCCTGAGCGGTCAAAAGCTACAGTTGTAACACCTGCTTTGACTGCTTTCTCTGCAATACGCTTGCCAATTAAAGCAGCAGCTTCTACGTTGCCACCGTTTTTAACTTTATTACGCACATCAGCTTCAACAGTAGAAGCACTCACAATCACTTTATCGCCAGATTCAGCAATAATTTGCGCATAAATATGCGTATTTGTACGATGCACGCTCAAACGTGTAACTTTTAACTCGGCGATTTTGGCACGGGTTTTACGTGCGCGGCGCAAGCGGTTATTTACGTTGTTCATTTTCTAGCCCTAGTTTAAATTTAGGTTTTTAAGTCTAATTACTTATTTTTTCTTGGTTTCTTTAATTGCAACCACTTCGTCTGCATAACGCACACCTTTACCTTTGTAAGGCTCTGGCGCTCTGTAAGCACGAATTTGCGCAGCAACTTGACCAACCACTTGTTTATCTGCACCGGTCAACACCACTTCCGTCGGTGTTGGTGTTTGCACAGTCACGCCCGCAGGCATTTTGTGGTTAATCGGGTGTGAATAACCCAATTCCAAGTTCAATACTGCACCTTGTGCGGCTGCTTTATAGCCAACGCCGACCAAAGTCAATTTACGGGTAAAACCAACAGATACGCCTTGGACCATATTGGCCACCAATGCTCGCAATGTACCTGACATTGCACGGGCATGTTGTGTATCATTATTTGCTTTTACAGTAATAGTATTACCGTCACGCGCCAGTGTAATCGCATCCGTTAATGGATGAGATAATTTACCCAAAGGGCCACTTACGTTAATTTGCGTTGGGTTTAATACCACTTCCACTTTTTCAGGAATGGCAACAGGATTCTTAGCAACACGAGACATTTGCTTCTCCTTAAGCCACTACGCACAACACTTCGCCGCCGATACCAGCTGCTTGTGCTTTACGATCTGTCATTACACCCTTGGATGTGGACACAATTGTCACACCAAGACCATTCATTACTTTAGGGATATTTTGGCTACCCTTGTAAATGCGTAAACCAGGCTTACTTACGCGCTCAATCTTCTCAATTACAGGACGACCTGCGTAGTATTTCAAACTGATATTCAACACAGGTTTACCGTCATTTGCTTGCACAGCAAAATCATCGATGTAACCTTCATCTTTTAACACATTAGCGATAGCGCTTTTGAGTTTTGATGCAGGCATTGAAACTGTGAGCTTGTTTACACTTTGCGCATTACGAATACGCGTTAGCATATCGGCAATCGGATCACTCATACTCATAAATCTACTCCTCCGTTACCAGCTAGCTTTGGTGACGCCTGGCACTTGGCCACTCATCATCAAATCGCGCAATTTACTACGCGCAATACCAAATTTACTGAAAACACCACGTGGGCGACCTGTCAATGCGCAACGGTTACGCAGACGCACAGGGCTTGAGTTACGTGGCAGACCTTGCAATTTCAAACGCGCATCACGACGATCTTCAGCACTTGCATTTTGATCATTAATGATGGCATTCAAAGCATCGCGCTTTGCTGCAAATTTCTTTACGGTTTCGCGACGTTTTAGTTCGCGTTCTGTCATACATGTTTTAGCCATGTCTTAACCTCTAAAAGGAAAACTAAACGCAGCAAGTAATGCTTTTGCTTCTTCGTCAGTTTTAGCCGTTGTAGTAATCGTAATATTCATACCGCGCAAAGCGTCGATTTTATCGTATTCGATCTCAGGGAAAATGATTTGCTCTTTAACACCCATGTTGTAGTTACCACGGCCGTCAAATGATTTACCAGAAATACCACGGAAGTCACGAATACGTGGAATAGCCACAGTAATCAGACGATCCAAAAATTCGTACATACGCTCGCGACGTAAAGTCACTTTGCAGCCAACAGGATAATCATCACGGATTTTAAACGCAGCCACTGATTTTTTAGCTTTCGTTACGATTGCTTTTTGACCAGCAATCTTCTCCATGTCACCTACTGCATGTTCCATCACTTTTTTATCAGCAACCGCTTCGCCCACACCCATATTCAAGGTGATTTTTTCTATGCGTGGCACTTGCATGACAGAAGTGTAACCAAATTGCTCAGTCATCTTTTGCACGACTGAGTCTTTATAAAATTGTTTTAAACGCGCCATAATTTATCCTATGCGTCCACTGATTCGCCATTAGACTTGTAAACACGAATCTTACGGCCATCATCCAACACTTTAAAACCCACGCGGTCCGCTTTTTGCGTCGCTGGATTGAACAATGCAACATTTGAAATATCGATTGGCATTTCTTTGCTAACGATACCGCCAGTGATACCCTTCATAGGATTTGGTTTGGCGTGTTTCTTTGCAACGTTAATACCCTCAACCACCACATGGCCAGAATCTAGCGTACGCAACACAGTACCGCGCTTGCCTTTATCTTTACCTGTATTGACGATTACTTGGTCGCCTTTATGAATTTTGCTCATCTTAACTATCCTTATGCCTAGAACTACAACACTTCAGGCGCAAGAGACACAATCTTCATGAAGCGCTCACTACGCAACTCGCGTGTGACCGGCCCAAAGATACGGGTGCCAATTGGCTCTAATTTGTTGTTAAGTAAAACCGCGGCATTGGTGTCAAATTTAACCAGTGAACCGTCAGGACGACGCACGCCTTTAGCTGTACGCACTACCACCGCACTGTAGACTTCACCTTTTTTTACACGACCACGCGGCGCAGCATCTTTGATGCTGACCTTGATAATGTCACCTATGCTAGCGTAACGACGTTTTGAACCGCCAAGCACTTTAATGCACTGAACTGAACGTGCACCAGTGTTATCGGCCACTTCTAACCGAGACTGCATTTGAATCATGAGAATAATCTCCAACTTAATCCGTTTTAACCAACACCGGCCGTTATAAGATTTTTTAAATCTCAACACGGCCAGTAGACCACGGTCAGTATTGGGGCGCTTGCTTTATGTGTTTCTTAAAATTAAGTTACACGAGCGCCGAAAAGTCCAACATTATAACTGATAGATTTCATTCATAGCAAGATTAAATCTCACTATTTATACATCTATTTTCAAGGCTTAAAAGAATTAAGCCTTAACATCCACCTTGCTTACCACCCATGTCTTCGTTTTAGACAGTGGACGGCTTTCAACGATAGTCACGAGATCACCTTCTTTACACTCGTTGTTTTCATCATGAGCGTGAAATTTATTTGATTTCACAACCACTTTACCAATCGTTGGGTGCTTTACTTTACGCTCAACTAACACGGTAACGGTTTTATCCATTTTATCGCTGACTACGCGACCGCTTAAGCTACGTACAACTTTTGCTGTTTCCGTCATGTTTATGCCTGTTTCGCTTTCTCAGCCAATACAGTTTTAACGCGTGCAACATCTTTGCGTACTTTACCTAGCTGATCTACTTTATTTAATTGTTGCGTGGCCAATTGCATGCGCAGAGAGAATTGCGCACGGCGCAACTCAATCAACTCTGCATTGAGCTCATCAACACTTTTTGCTCTTAAATCGGTGGCTTTCATATTAGCTTACCTTTCCTTAACTACCAATTTGACGTGTCATAAAGGTCGTTTCGATTGGTAACTTTGCAGCAGCCAGTCTGAACGCTTCGCGCGCCAACTCTTCACTCACACCATCCATCTCATACAACATTTTGCCTGGTTGGATTTGCGCTACGTAGTACTCGGTACTACCTTTACCGTTACCCATACGCACTTCAGCAGGCTTTTTAGAAATAGGTTGATCTGGGAATACACGGATCCATACACGACCACCACGTTTAATGTGACGTGTCATCACACGACGTGCTGCCTCGATTTGACGGGCAGTTAAACGGCCACGACCAATCGCTTTTAAACCAAAATCACCAAAACTTACCTTATTACCGGTCGTTGCAATGCCTTTATTACGGCCTTTTTGCATCTTGCGGTATTTTTGTCTAGACGGTTGTAGCATCTTTAGCCCTCGGCTTTCTTACTTTTTTTTCTGGTTCCGCATCGGCAGCCACTTGTGCAGCTTGCGCTTGTGCGTTATCACCAAAAATTTCACCTTTAAACACCCATACTTTAATACCGATGATGCCGTATGTTGTTGATGCTTCAGCAACACCGTAATCAATATCAGCACGTAATGTATGGAGTGGCACACGACCTTCGCGATACCATTCTGTACGCGCAATCTCGATACCGTTCAAACGACCTGAGCTCATAATTTTGATGCCTTGTGCGCCTAAACGCATTGCATTTTGCATAGCACGTTTCATAGCACGGCGAAACATCACGCGTTTCTCAAGTTGTTGCGCAATTGATTGTGCAATCAATGTCGCATCGATTTCAGGCTTACGCACTTCTTCGATGTTCAAATGCACAGGCACGCCCATCAAACCTTGCAAGCTAGAGCGCAATGATTCGATATCTTCACCTTTTTTACCAATCACCACGCCTGGACGAGCACTGTAAATAGTGATTTTTGCGTTTTTAGCAGGACGCTCAATGACAATACGGCTCACTGCAGCACTGGCTAATTTCTTGTTTAAGAATTCGCGTACTTTGATATCACTTTGCAGCATCGCTGGAAAGTTTTTGCTATTAGAGTACCAACGTGAGGCCCAATTTTTTTGAACACTCAAACGGAACCCAATTGGATGAATTTTTTGTCCCATGTTATGCCTTTGAGTCGCCGACTGTCACATGAATGTGGCAGGTTGGTTTAGTAATACGCCCAGCGCGACCTTTTGCGCGAGCACGGATTCTTTTCAACACAATGCCTTTATCCACGTAAATTGAAGTCACCTTCAACTCATCAATGTCAGCACCGTTATTGTGTTCAGCATTAGCAATTGCAGACTCCACGACTTTCTTAATGATTTCCGCACCTTTTTTCGGTGTGAAATTAAGAATGTTCAGTGCGTGATCCACTTTCTTGCCACGAACTAAATCGGCCACCAAACGCGCTTTTTGCGGAGAGAGGTGTACGCCTTTTAATATTGCAGTAACTTGCATCATTAGCCTCTATTTCTTCGCTTTTTTATCAGCCGCGTGACCCTTGAATGTGCGGGTTAACGCAAATTCACCGAGCTTGTGACCAACCATGTTTTCTGAAATCAACACAGGCACATGTTGCTTACCGTTGTGCACTGCGATGGTTAAACCAATAAAATTTGGCAAAATGGTAGAACGACGTGACCAAGTCTTGATAGGCTTACGATCGCGAGTTGCAGTAGCAACTTCTACTTTTTTTACCAAATGCCCATCTACAAATGGGCCTTTTTTAATTGAACGTGCCATAGCGATTACCTTACATTTCTCGGACGACGACTTACGCGCATGTTATCAGTACGCTTATTGCTACGTGTACGATAACCCTTAGTTTTAAGACCCCATGGGCTCACTGGGTTCATACCAGCAGCTGTACGGCCTTCACCACCACCGTGCGGGTGATCAATCGGGTTCATCACCACACCGCGAACGGTTGGGCGAACACCACGCCAGCGCATTGCACCGGCTTTACCAATTGAACGCAATGAATGCTCTTCATTACCCACTTCGCCCAATGTTGCTTTACAGTCAACATGCACGCGACGCACTTCACCAGAACGTAAACGTAACTGCGCATAAGCGCCTTCACGCGCTAGCAACTGTACTGAAGTACCGGCTGAGCGCGCAATTTGTGCGCCTTTGCCAGGTTGCAATTCGATGCAGTGAATCGTGCTACCCACTGGGATGTTACGCAATGGCAAGGCGTTACCCACTTTGATTGGCGCTTCCGCACCACTCACCAATTGCGCACCTGCAGCTACACCACGTGGAGCGATAATGTAACGACGCTCACCGTCTGCGTAGCACAGCAAAGCAATGTTTGCAGTACGATTTGGATCGTACTCAATACGCTCTACTGTTGCAGGAATACCATCTTTGTTACGACGGAAGTCGATGAGTCGATAGTGCTGTTTGTGACCGCCACCTTGGTGACGGGTTGTAATACGACCGTTGTTATTTCGGCCTGCGTTTTTACTTTGACTTTCCAACAGCGGCGCGTGTGGCTTGCCTTTGTATAAATCTGGTGTAACTACTTTCAATACACCACGACGGCCGGGGGAAGTTGGTTTGACTTTAACTAATGCCATGTCTTCTCTCCTTATTCGCCCGCTGCGAAGTTAATTTCTTGACCTGGCTTCAAGCTCACGTAAGCTTTTTTCCAGTCGCTACGCTGACCCATTCGGCGGCCAGCACGTTTTGTTTTACCTGCAACATTAATCACAGCAACTTTGTCCACTTCCACTTTAAAGACCAGCTCTACAGCGGCTTTAATTTCAGTTTTAGTTGCATCTGTACGCACTTTAAATGCGATTTGCTGATGTTTGTCAGCAATGTATGTTGCTTTTTCGGTAATTTGTGGCGCTAAGATCACTTGCAACAAACGGTCTTGAGTTTTCGTAATAGCGTTCATCATGCTAACAGCTCCTCAAGTTTCTTCACTGCACTTGCAGTGGCCAATACTTTAGGAAAACGCACCAAGCTCACTGGGTCAGCATATTGCGCTTCCACCACCATCACGTTAGTTAAGTTGCGTGATGACAAGTATAAGTTTTCATCAAAGCCATCCGTCAACAGAAGCACACCTTCTGCATAACCTAGACCTTTGATTTTCTCAACGAATTGTTTAGTTTTTGGTGATTCGATTTTAAAATCTTCCACCACAGCAATACGCTCTTGACGCACCAATTCAGAAAGAATGGTTTGCATACCAGCGCGATACGCTTTACGGTTTACTTTATGGCTAAAATTCTCGTTAGGAGAATTAGGGAATGCACGACCACCTCCACGCCAGATTGGGCTAGAAGCCATACCTGCACGTGCGTTACCAGTACCTTTTTGTGCGTAAGGTTTGTGTGTTGTATGCGCTACAGTGTCACGGCCTTTTTGAGCACGTGTCGCTGTACGAGCATTGGCCATATAAGCCACCACCACTTGATGCACTAAAGCTTCGTTGAATTCGCGACCAAAAGTCACATCAGAAACAGCAACGCCTTTTTTGGCAACCTTACCATTTTGATCGATTAGTTTCAGTTCCATTATTTAGCCCCTTTCGCTTTAACAGCCGGGCGAACCACTACGTCGCCACCTTTAGAGCCAGGAATTGCACCTTTGATCAATAACAAGTTACGCTCAACATCCACACGCACCACTTCTAGGTTTTGTGTAGTCACTTTAACGTCACCCAAATGACCAGGCATGCGCTTACCTGGGAATACTCGACCAGGATCTTGCGCCATACCGATAGAGCCAGGCACATTGTGTGAACGTGAATTACCGTGTGACGCACGATTAGAGCTAAAATTGTGACGCTTGATTGCGCCAGCAAAACCCTTACCAATCGACGTACCGGTCACATCCACCATTTGGCCAGCTGAGAAAATTTCAACGGTGACATTGCCGCCAACTTGATAGCTGCCTAGCACATCTGCTGAAACATTGAATTCTTTGATACCTGCACCAGCAGCCACGCCCGCCTTGGCATAATGCCCAGTCAGCGCTTTGTTGATGCGGCTTGCACGACGTTCGCCGTAAGCAACTTGAAGGCCTGTATAGCCGTCGCTTTCGACAGTCTTGATCTGTGTCACACGGTTAGGCACAACCTCTAACACCGTTACTGGAATGCTTGCGCCTTCCTCAGTAAAGATGCGGGTCATCCCGACCTTGCGACCAATAAGCCCTAAGCTCATGATCGATTCCTTATTTATTAGTTAAAAAAGCCGATTACAATTGACCGACTTCCATGAAAGAGGCCGGATTATACCGAACCTCCAGTTTTTTTACAACAGTAAATTACAATTTAATTTCCACATCAACGCCTGCTGGCAGATCTAACTTCATCAAAGCATCTACCGTTTTATCTGTTGGATCAACAATATCCATCAAACGTTGGTGTGTACGAATTTCAAATTGGTCACGTGATGTTTTATTCACGTGTGGTGAACGCAAAATATCAAAACGTTCAATGCGTGTTGGTAATGGTACAGGACCTTTAACCACAGCACCGGTACGCTTAGCAGTTTCAACAATCTCTTGAGCAGATTGATCAATCAAGCGATAGTCAAATGCTTTTAAGCGAATACGAATTTTTTGAGCAGCCATGTTTTTTCCTTTAAAGAGCGAAACGGCTGACTTCAGCCTGCCGCTTTAATTAAACTACAAATTACTCGATGATTTTAGCAACCACACCAGCACCAACGGTACGACCACCTTCACGAATCGCGAAGCGTAAGCCTTCTTCCATCGCAATCGGAGCAATCAATGTCACAGTGATCGATACGTTATCACCTGGCATCACCATTTCTGTACCTGCTGGCAACTCTACAGCACCAGTCACGTCTGTGGTACGGAAGTAGAATTGTGGACGGTAACCTTGGAAGAATGGTGTATGACGACCACCTTCATCTTTACCCAACACGTAGATTTCTGCCGTGAATTTGGTGTGTGGTTTGATAGAACCTGATTTAGCCAATACTTGACCGCGTTCTACTTCTTCACGTTTTGTACCACGTAACAATACACCTACGTTGTCACCAGCTTGACCTTGGTCGAGCAATTTACGGAACATTTCAACGCCAGTACATGTTGTTTTCAGTGTTGGTTTGATACCTACGATTTCAATCTCGTCACCGACTTTAACGATACCGCGCTCAATACGACCAGTTACTACAGTACCACGGCCTGAGATAGAGAATACGTCTTCTACTGGCATCAGGAATGTACCGTCAATGGCACGCTCTGGCAGTGGGATGTAGCTGTCTAAGGCTGCTGCTAATTCAAAAATAGCTGGCTCGCCGATAGGTGATTGGTCACCTTCAAGGGCTAATTTAGCTGAGCCTTTGATGATTGGGGTGTCGTCGCCTGGGAAGTCATATTTAGACAACAGGTCACGCACTTCCATTTCAACCAACTCTAACAACTCAGCATCATCTACCATGTCTGCTTTGTTTAAGAATACAACGATGTATGGCACACCTACTTGGCGAGCTAACAGGATGTGCTCACGTGTTTGTGGCATTGGGCCGTCAGCAGCTGAACATACTAAGATTGCGCCGTCCATTTGGGCAGCACCAGTAATCATGTTTTTTACATAGTCGGCGTGGCCTGGGCAGTCAACGTGTGCGTAGTGACGTGTGGCTGTCTCGTACTCAACGTGTGCAGTATTAATGGTAATACCACGTGCTTTTTCTTCTGGCGCCGCGTCAATTTGATCGTAAGCTTTCGCTTCACCACCAAATTTCTTCGTCAACACAGTGGTAATCGCCGCTGTTAATGTAGTCTTACCATGATCCACGTGACCAATCGTCCCTACGTTCACATGTGGCTTGGTACGTTCAAATTTGCCTTTTGCCATGATTACTTTCCTTTAACTAATATCTTTTAAGTTTAAATTACTTCTTGTTCATAATTGCGTCAGCAACGTTACGTGGCGCTTCTGAGTAATGCTTGAATTCCATGCTGTAACTTGCGCGACCTTGTGAAAGTGAGCGCACAACAGTTGAGTAGCCGAACATCTCAGCCAACGGCACTTCTGCACGGATAATTTTGCCAGAAGCACTGTCATCCATGCCTTGAATCATGCCGCGACGTGATGACAAGTCACCCATTACGTCACCCATGTAGTCTTCCGGTGTTTCCACCTCTACCGCCATCATAGGTTCCAACAAGATTGGATCCGCTTTACGCATACCATCTTTAAATGCAATTGAAGCCGCCATCTTGAACGCATTCTCATTCGAGTCAACGTCATGGTATGAACCATCAAACAAGGTGACTTTTGCATCCACTACTGGGAAGCCAGCTAATACGCCTGAAGGAATGGTTTCACGCAGACCTTTTTCAACCGCAGGAATAAACTCGCGCGGTACGGTACCACCTTTAATCGCATCTACGAACTCAAAGCCTTTACCTGCTTCATTTGGTTCCATTTTTAACCAAACATGACCGTACTGACCTTTACCACCGGATTGCTTAACGAATTTGCCTTCGATTTCAACCGTTTTCTTGAATGCTTCGCGGTAAGCCACTTGTGGCGCACCCACGTTCGCTTCCACGCCAAATTCGCGCTTCATACGATCCACCAAAATCTCCAAGTGCAATTCACCCATACCGGAAATAATGGTTTGGTTGGTTTCTTCATCTGTTTTTACGCGGAAAGAAGGATCCTCTTGCGCCAAACGATTTAAAGCAATACCCATTTTTTCTTGGTCAGCTTTTGTTTTTGGCTCAACAGCAACGTGAATCACCGGCTCAGGGAAAATCATACGCTCGAGAATGATTTCTTGACCTAACGCACATAATGTATCGCCTGTGGTTGCTTCTTTTAAACCAACTGCCGCAGCAATATCGCCCGCGCGCACCTCTTCCAAGGGCTCACGAGTATTAGCATGCATTTGCACGATACGACCGATACGCTCTTTTTTACCTTTAAGCGGGTTGTAAACAGTATCACCTGCATTTACCACACCAGAGTACACACGGAAGAAAATCAATTGACCTACGAATGGGTCTGTCATGATTTTGAAAGCAAGCGCTGAGAATTTCTCATCATCAGAAGCTTTCAAGAACATCTCTTTACCATCTTCATCTTCAGCACGGGTTGGCGGAATGTCAGTTGGTGCTGGCATTAATTCCACCACTTTATCCAACATAGCTTGCACGCCTTTGTTTTTGAATGCAGAACCGCACATCATAGGCACGATTTCAGAGGCAATGGTACGCGTACGCAGACCCAACAAGATGTCCTCTTCAGACAACTCACCGTCTTCCAGGTACTTGTTCATTAACTCTTCGCTAGCTTCAGCTGCAGCTTCCACCATGTTTGAGCGCCATTTATCGCAATCCGCTTTTAAGTCTGCTGGAATATCACGGTAATCGAACTTCATACCTTGTGAAGCTTCATCCCAGAAAATGGCTTTCATTTTAATGAGGTCTACTACACCCTCGAATTTATCTTCAGCACCGATAGGCACTTGCAGAGGCACTGGGTTTGCTTTTAGACGTGCACGCATTTGATCGTACACTTTGAAGAAGTTAGCGCCAGCGCGGTCCATTTTATTAACGAACGCCAAACGTGGCACTTTGTATTTGTTGGCCTGACGCCAAACAGTTTCAGATTGTGGTTGTACACCACCTACCGCACAGTACACCATACAAGCACCGTCCAGCACACGCATAGAACGCTCAACTTCAATCGTGAAGTCTACGTGCCCTGGGGTATCAATGATGTTAATACGGTGTTGATCGAATTGACCAGCCATACCTTTCCAGAAACAGGTCGTAGCTGCAGAGGTAATAGTAATACCACGCTCTTGCTCTTGCTCCATCCAGTCCATGGTGGCAGCACCATCATGCACTTCACCAATTTTGTGGTTTACGCCTGTGTAAAAAAGAATACGCTCAGTTGTCGTTGTTTTACCAGCGTCAATGTGTGCAGAAATACCAATATTACGGTAGCGTTCAATAGGGGTTTTACGAGCCACGATTCTATACCTTTGCTATCAATTCAATCTAAATTCTTAAAGAGCGAACAACCAATTTCCAAATATATTAGAAACGGAAATGTGAGAAGGCCTTGTTCGCTTCTGCCATACGGTGCACTTCTTCACGTTTCTTCATCGCTGATCCACGACCTTCAGAAGCTTCAACCAACTCAGCCGCCAAACGCAAGCCCATGGATTTTTCACCACGCTTACGTGCAGCATCACGCAACCAACGCATCGCTAAAGCGCTACGACGGCTTGGACGCACTTCAACAGGCACTTGGTAGTTAGCACCACCCACACGACGGCTTTTCACCTCAACCAACGGGCGCAGGTTGTTCAATGCAACCGTGAACACTTCTAACGCATCTTTACCGCTTTTTGCAGTCACTTGATCGAATGCACCGTATAAAATACGTTCTGCAACTGATTTTTTACCACCAGTCATCAGCACATTGACAAATTTAGACACTTCTTGGCTACCGAATTTTGGATCCGGCAAAATGTTACGTTTGGGGACTTCTCTACGTCTTGGCATAATTTTCTCTATTCAATTTAATAAATTTTGCTAGCAAATGCTTTAGCAAGGCATTTCAGCCGCTTTAATGTAATAACTTACGCTGCTTTACCGGCTTTAGGGCGTTTAGCACCGTATTTAGAACGTGACTGTTTACGGTCTTTAACACCTGCCGTATCCAAGCTACCACGCACCATGTGGTAACGCACACCTGGCAAGTCTTTTACACGACCACCGCGGATTAACACCACGCTGTGCTCTTGCAGGTTATGGCCTTCACCACCGATATAGCTAATCACTTCGTAGCCGTTGGTGAGACGCACTTTAGCCACTTTACGTAACGCAGAGTTAGGCTTTTTAGGAGTTGTGGTATACACACGGGTACACACACCACGTTTTTGCGGACACGCTTCTAATGCAGGCACCTTGCTTTTGGTGACCACTTGAACGCGTGGTTTGCGAATTAACTGATTAATGGTTGGCATTGCCTATAACCTCTATGAATATCTATAAAAAATAACTTATATATCTTAATCAAAACAGAATGGCCTTATTGCGGACAATAAGGCTATTCTAAAAAACCAAGCATTCTATTTAGTGCTGTAGGATGTGTCAAGCGCTAAATCGCCAAACACATCCCAATCTTTAAATTACTCGGTTGGTGTTTCAATGACTTGTGTTTCTTGTACTACTTCATCTGCACCGGTGAACAGAGCTTCCGCTGCAATCGCTGCTGCTGACGGTTCTGCAACTGTTGGTGTCAGTGCTGCAATTGCCGCACGTTTACGCGCTTCGTGATAAGCCAAACCTGTACCGGCTGGAATCAAACGACCCACAATCACGTTCTCTTTCAGGCCACGCAAATCATCACGTTTGCCCAAAATCGCCGCCTCGGTCAAGACACGTGTAGTCTCTTGGAACGATGCTGCTGAGATGAATGAATCAGTAGACAAGGACGCTTTAGTAATACCCAACAACACATACTCAAATGTCGCCGGACGTTTATCTTCAGCAATCACGCGCTCATTTTCAGCCAACAGATCCGCGCGCTCAACTTGTTCACCTTGGATGAAGCTGGTATCACCTGCATCAGTTACACGTACACGACGCAACATTTGACGCACAATCACCTCAATATGCTTGTCGTTAATCTTCACGCCCTGCAGACGGTAAACGTCTTGCACCTCGTCGATGATGTAACGTGCCAATGCTTCGCGACCTTGCAAGCGTAAAATATCTTGCGGATCAGCTGGACCGTCCACAATGGTTTCACCCTTGGTCACTACTTGGCCGTCATGCGCTGTAACGTGCTTGTCTTTAGCAATCAAGAATTCGCTTGATTGGCCGTCCAAGTCCGTAATCACCAGACGTTGTTTACCTTTGGTGTCTTTACCGAATGAAACCGTACCTGTTACCTCTGCCAACATACCGGCATCTTTTGGTGAACGTGCTTCAAACAACTCAGCTACGCGTGGCAGACCCCCGGTAATATCACGGGTTTTAGATGACTCTTGCGGGATGCGCGCTAACACTTCGCCCACTCCTACATCTTGACCATCTTTCACCGTAATAATGCAGCCCAACTGGAATGTCACGTTAACACTGGTTTCTGTACCAGCAATCTTCACTTCGTTACCTACCGCATCCAGCAATTTCACTTGTGGACGCAAGCCTTTAGACTGGCCTGCACGCTGTTTTGGATCGATTACCACCAAGGATGACAAACCGGTCACATCGTCGATTTGCTTAGCAACGGTCACGCCTTCTTCCACGTTCTCAAACTTCACGCGACCTGCATATTCCGTAATAATCGGACGGGTATGTGGATCCCATGTCGCTAAAGCTTGTCCGGCTTTTACTGTTTTGCCATCGGTGACAGTCAATGTAGCACCATAAGGCACTTTATGACGCTCACGCTCACGGCCATTATCATCGGCAATAATGACTTCACCATTACGTGAAATCACAATTTGCTCACCGCGTGAGTTAGTCACGTAACGCATAGTAGAAGTAAAGCTCAATACGCCGTTAGATTTACTCTCTACTTGTGACACTGACGCTGCACGCGATACCGCACCACCGATGTGGAACGTACGCATGGTCAACTGTGTACCAGGCTCACCAATGGATTGTGCTGCAATCACACCGACAGATTCACCGATGCTGATGAGCTTACCGCGACCTAAGTCACGACCGTAGCACTTAGCACAAATACCGTAGCGTGTATCACAAGTAAGCGCAGTACGCACTTTCACCTCATCGATACCCAACGCGTCGATTTTTTCCACTTCGTCTTCGGTCAACAATGTGCCCGCCGGGAATACCACTGCCTGTGTTTCAGGGTGGATAATATCCAACGCAGCAGTACGGCCCAAGATACGGTCATGCAATGGCTCAACCACCTCACCACCTTTGACCAGCGCCTTAGTCACCAAGCCTTCGGTAGTGCCGCAATCAGTCTCCGTCACCACCAAGTCTTGTGTTACATCGACCAAACGACGTGTCAGGTAACCTGAGTTCGCCGTTTTCAACGCAGTATCAGCCAAACCTTTACGTGCACCGTGGGTGGAAATAAAGTATTGCAACACGTTCAAACCGTCACGGAAGTTCGCTTTAATTGGCGTTTCAATGATTGAACCATCTGGTTTCGCCATCAAACCACGCATACCAGCCAACTGACGCACCTGAGCTGCAGAACCACGCGCACCGGAGTCCGCCATCATGTAAATCGCATTGAATGACTCTTGACGCAGGGCTTTACCATCTTTTTGAACAGTATTGCCTTCGGCGTCTTTTACATCCTCTTCGCGCAGTTGTTTCATCATGGCATCAGCCACTTTATCACCAGCACGACCCCAGATATCGACTACTTTGTTATAGCGCTCGCCTTGTGTCACCAAACCGGATACGTATTGGTCTTCAATTTCTTTCACTTCAGCGTCGGCTGCAGCAATCAATTGACCTTTTTCTGGCGGTACCAACATATCGTTAATACTGATAGAAATACCTGCTTTAGTAGCGTAGGTATAACCGGTGTACATCAATTTATCCGCGAAAATAACGGTTTCACGAATACCCACTTTACGGAAGCTAGCATTGATTAATTTTGAAATTTCTTTCTTTTTCAATGCTTTATCAATGTAGCTGTAAGGCAAGCCTGGTGGCAAGATTTGTGACAGCAAAGCACGCCCAACCGTTGTTTCATAACGGTTGATTTTTTCGGTTTTGTTGCCTTCTACATCCAACTCAAACTCGCGAATACGCACAGTCACTCTAGCATGCAAATCAATCAAACCTTGATCGAACACGCGCTGCACTTCTTTCACATCGCTGAAAATCATGCCTTCGCCACGTGCCGCGACTTTTTCGCGCGTCATGTAGTACAGGCCCAACACGATATCTTGTGAAGGCACAATGATTGGCTCGCCGTTGGCTGGAGACAATACATTGTTTGAAGCCAACATTAATGTGCGTGCTTCCATTTGTGCTTCCAAGCTCAATGGAACGTGAACCGCCATTTGGTCACCGTCGAAGTCGGCGTTAAACGCTGAACACACGAGCGGATGTAATTGAATGGCTTTACCTTCAATCAATACTGGTTCAAACGCTTGAATACCCAAACGGTGCAAAGTAGGCGCACGGTTCAGCAGTACTGGATGCTCGCGGATCACGTCCTCGAGGATATCCCATACTTCTGGTCCTTCTTCTTCTACTTTTTTCTTAGCCGCTTTAATGGTTGTCGCTAAACCCAACACTTCCAGTTTGTGGAAAATGAATGGTTTGAATAATTCCAAGGCCATTTTCTTAGGTAAACCACATTGATGCAGTTTCAATTGCGGACCAACCACGATCACTGAACGACCTGAGTAGTCCACACGCTTACCAAGCAAGTTTTGACGGAAACGACCGCCTTTACCTTTAATCATGTCAGCCAGTGACTTCAACGGACGCTTATTCGCGCCTGTCATCACTTTGCCACGACGACCATTGTCTAATAATGAGTCTACCGCTTCTTGCAACATGCGTTTTTCGTTACGTACGATGATTTCCGGTGCTTTCAACTCTAACAAGCGTTTTAAACGGTTGTTACGGTTAATCACGCGACGATACAAATCGTTCAAGTCAGACGTTGCAAAACGACCACCATCCAATGGGACCAATGGACGTAATTCCGGCGGCAAGACCGGCAAGATTTCCAAAATCATCCACTCTGGTTTGATGCCAGATTTTTGGAATGCTTCCAGCACTTTCAAACGTTTAGCGATTTTCTTGATTTTCGCTTCTGAACCCGTTTCTGACAGTTCGCGACGTAAAATCTCGATTTGATCGTTGATGTCCATCGTACGCAGTAATTCACGGATAGCTTCCGCACCCATTACTGCGTTGAACTCATCACCGTACTCTTCTACTTTGGATAAATAGTCATCTTCTGTCAGCAATTGACCACGTGTCAGCGGTGTCATACCTGGATCGATGACGATAAATGCTTCGAAGTACAATACGCGCTCGATATCACGCAAGGCGATATCCAACACCATGCCTAAACGGCTTGGCAGTGATTTCAAGAACCAAATATGTGCAACCGGTGAAGCCAATTCGATATGGCCCATACGCTCGCGACGTACTTTGGATAATGTGACTTCTACGCCGCACTTTTCACAAATCACACCACGGTGTTTCAGTCGTTTGTATTTACCGCACAAGCACTCATAGTCTTTGATTGGACCAAAGATTTTTGAGCAGAACAAACCGTCACGCTCTGGTTTGAACGTACGGTAGTTAATGGTTTCTGGCTTTTTCACTTCACCATAGGACCATGAGCGAATTTTTTCAGGCGAAGCCAGCGCAATCTTAATTGCGTCGAATTCTTCTTCTTGCGTTACCTGTTTAAATAAATCTAATAGCGCTTTCATTGAGATTCTCCTAAATGGCTGGCTTAGTTACGGTCTAAATCGATATCAATCGCGAGTGAACGGATTTCTTTCACCAACACGTTGAATGACTCAGGCATGCCCGCATCAATTTTGTGCTCACCTTTAACAATATTTTCATACACTTTGGTTCGGCCGTTCACATCATCAGACTTCACAGTCAGCATTTCTTGCAAGGTATATGACGCACCGTATGCTTCTAATGCCCAAACCTCCATCTCACCGAAACGTTGACCACCGAACTGTGCTTTACCGCCTAATGGTTGCTGTGTCACCAATGAGTATGGACCGGTTGAACGTGCGTGCATCTTGTCATCAACCAAGTGATGCAATTTCAATACATGCATGTAGCCCACAGTCACAGGACGCTCAAATGCATCGCCGGTACGACCATCAAACAATCTCACTTGGGTTTTGCCCGCGTGGAATTGCAGCTTTTGTGTATGCTCATCATCATCAGGGAACGCTAAATCCAACATCGCTTTAATATCTGACTCAGCTGCACCGTCAAACACTGGCGTTGCAAATGGCACACCGTGTTTCAGGTTCTGCGCTAACTCCAACACTTCTTGATCGGTAAAGGAAGCAATGTCTTCTTTCTTGCCGGTACCACTGTTATAGATTTTCTCTAAGAACGCACGGATTTCGGCCACTTTGGCTTCTGCTTGCAACATATCACCGATACGTTTGCCCAAGCCTTTAGCCGCCCAACCTAAGTGCGTTTCCAGAATCTGACCGATGTTCATACGTGAAGGAACGCCTAATGGATTCAATACGATGTCCATTGGGGTACCGTCAGCCATGTGTGGCATGTCTTCTACTGGGCAGATTTTCGAGATCACACCCTTGTTACCGTGACGACCCGCCATTTTGTCACCTGGCTGGATACGACGCTTAACGGCTAAGTACACTTTCACCATTTTTTGTACGCCTGGTGGCAATTCGTCACCTTGCGTCAATTTACGTTTTTTCTCTTCGAATTTGTTGTCAAATTCGATACGCGCTTGGCTCAAGCTGTCTTTCAATTGCTCCAATTGACGTGCTGCATCTTCATCGCTTAAACGGATATCAAACCAATCATAACGGCCTACTGAAGCTAGGTACTCAGGCGTGAGTGCATCACCCTTTTTCAGCTTGTTAGGACCGCCAGTAGCGGCTTTGCCAGCCAACAAACGACTGATACGGCCAAAGGTATCGTCTTCCACAATACGCATTTGGTCAGCTAAGTCTTGTTTGTAATCATTCAGCTGGTCATCGATAATTTGTTGCGCACGTGCATCACGGTCAATTCCTTCGCGTGTAAACACTTGCACGTCAATCACTGTCCCGCTCATGCCAGAAGGCACGCGCAATGAAGTGTCTTTCACATCAGAGGCTTTTTCACCGAAAATCGCACGAAGCAATTTCTCTTCCGGGGTCAGTGTCGTCTCACCTTTTGGTGTCACTTTACCTACCAATACATCACCGGCTTCAACTTCAGCACCGATGTAGATAATGCCGGAATCATCCAAACGGCCCAGCATACGCTCAGACAAGTTTGAAATATCGCGTGTAATTTCTTCTGGGCCTAATTTGGTATCACGAGCCACGACAGACAACTCTTCAATGTGAATTGAAGTGTAGCGGTCATCAGCCACCACGCGTTCGGAGATCAAAATCGAGTCTTCGTAGTTGTAGCCGTTCCATGGCATAAAGCCTACCAACATGTTTTGACCCAAGGCCAATTCACCCATGTCTGTAGATGCACCATCCGCCACTACGTCACCGCGTGCAATCACGTCGCCCACTTTCACCAACGGACGTTGGTTAATGTTGGTATTTTGGTTAGAACGCGTATATTTAATTAAGTTGTAAATATCTACACCCACTTCGCCGGCTTGTGCTTCAGCGTCATGTACGCGAACAACAATGCGACTTGAGTCTACGTAATCCACCACACCGCCACGACGTGCTTGCACGGTGGTACCGGAGTCAACGGCTACTGTACGCTCAATACCTGTACCCACCACGGCTTTTTCAGCACGCAGACAAGGTACTGCTTGACGTTGCATGTTGGCACCCATCAATGCCCGGTTCGCGTCATCGTGTTCCAAGAATGGAATCAATGAAGCCGCGACCGAGACAATTTGACTTGGCGCCACGTCCATATACTGTACGCGCTCTGGCTGCGTCATGGTAAATTCATTGTGATGACGTGAAGACACCAACTCTTCTTTAAAGCCACCTTTGGCATCCAACGCAGTGTTCGCTTGCGCGATCATGTATTGGCTTTCTTCAATGGCTGACAAGAATTCAATGCTATCGGTAACTTTATTGTCATCGACACGGCGATATGGTGTTTCCAAGAAACCATATTGGTTAGTACGTGCATACAATGCCAATGAGTTAATCAAACCAATGTTCGGACCTTCTGGCGTTTCAATTGGACAGACACGACCATAGTGGGTAGTGTGCACGTCACGTACTTCAAAGCCGGCACGTTCACGTGTTAAACCACCTGGGCCCAAGGCAGAAATACGACGTTTGTGCGTAATTTCTGATAATGGGTTAGTTTGGTCCATAAATTGTGACAATTGGCTAGAGCCAAAGAACTCACGGATTGCGCTTGACACTGGTTTCGCATTGATCAGATCGTGCGGCATCAAGTTATCAGATTCAGCTTGTGATAAACGCTCTTTTACTGCACGCTCGACACGTACCAAGCCAGCACGGAATTGGTTCTCCGCTAACTCACCGACTGAACGGATACGGCGGTTACCTAAGTGGTCAATATCATCAATCTCGCCACGACCATTGCGCAACTCAATCAGTACCCCAATTACAGCTAGAATGTCATTGTTGTTAAGGATGTTTGGACCAGTATCACCTTGCTCGCCTACTAACTCGTAGAATTTACGCAACCAATTAGCACTGCGCTCTTCTTGTTTAGTTGGGTAAGCACGACGGTTAAACTTCATGCGGCCTACTACAGACAAATCGTAACGATCTTCTGAGAAGAACAAGCCATTGAATAACGCTTCTACAGCCTCCTCGGTTGGCGGCTCGCCTGGACGCATCATGCGGTAGATTGCAACCCGCGCACTGTATTGGTCAGGAATTTCATCAATACGTAATGTTTGAGAAATAAAATCACCATGATCCAAATCATTGGTGTACAGCGTGTTAACTTCTAATACTTTAGCGTCAATCAGTTTGTCTAATAAAGACTCAGTGATTTCATCATTGGCATTGGCAATGATTTCGCCAGTTTCTTTGTCGATGATATTGGCAACAATGGCACGACCCATAATAAAGTCGGTTGGCACCACAATCTTAGTCACGCCCGCTTTTTCAATATCACGGATGTGTTTCACCGTAATACGCTTGTCTTTAGCCACCAATACATTACCCGCTTTATCGGTAATGTCGAATTTAGCCACTTCACCACGCAAGCGGTCAGCCACTAATTCAAATTCCACGCCTTTAGGACCAATATGGAACGTATCGGTGTCGTTGAATGTTTGTAAAATTTGTTCTGGTGTGTAACCCAATGCCTTTAGCAAAATGGTTACTGGCATCTTACGACGGCGATCTACACGGAAGTACAAGTAGTCTTTTGGATCAAACTCAAAGTCTAACCAAGAACCACGGTAAGGAATGATACGTGCTGAGAACAGCAATTTACCTGAGCTATGTGTTTTACCACGGTCATGCTCAAAGAACACGCCTGGGCTGCGGTGCAATTGTGAAACAATCACACGCTCGGTTCCGTTAATCACGAATGAGCCGTTTTCAGTCATCAAAGGCAATTCGCCCATGTAGACTTCTTGCTCTTTCACTTCTTTCACGGTGGGCTTAGAAGCCTCTTTGTCCATGATGGTCAAACGCACTTTCACACGCAATGGTGCTGCGTAGGTCAAGCCTCGTTGCTGACATTCTTTCACATCAAATGGCTCCGCGCCTAATTGATAACTCACGTAATCTAAACGTGCGTTGCCGGAATGGCTGACGATAGGAAATACAGAACGGAATGTGGACTCTAAGCCATCATTGGTACGTTTATCTGCTGGGATTTCAGCTTGCAAAAAGGCCTTGTAAGACTCCAATTGCATAGCTAATAGGTAAGGAACTTCTTGAACGCTTTCTCGTTTAGCAAAGCTTTTACGAATGCGTTTTTTTTCGGTAAAGGAATAGCTCATAGCGTCTCCTGAAATTTTGAGGGTAGAAGACAAAACACTTTTCATCCACTGCAATGTTTTGATTTCTAACTTCTTTTTATAAAAATGAAATAGAAACTCTTTACTACGAATGCAACCTAAATACTTGGTTACACTTTGTTACATGCTGCCCATCCACAAACGGCGAAGGCTGACGGTCTCCCGTCAGCCTCACCACGTCCTATAAATAGGATTATTTGAGTTCGCCAGTTGCGCCAGCTTCGATCAATTTTTTCAGTGCTGCATCAGCGTCAGCTTTGCTTACGCCTTCTTTAATTACTTTTGGTGCGCCGTCAACTAAGTCTTTCGCTTCTTTCAAGCCTAAGCCTGTCAATTCGCGAACTGCTTTAATCACGTTCACTTTGCTTTCGCCAGCTGCTGTCAACACAACGTTGAACTCAGTTTGCTCAGCTGCTGCCGCTGCTGGAGCACCTGCTGCACCACCTGCTGCAACTGCTACTGCAGCTGCTGATACACCAAATTTCTCTTCGATTTCTTTAATCAATGCTGAAAGTTCCAACACTGACATGCTACCTACTGCATCTAAAATATCTGCATTTGAAATTGCCATTTTGAATATTCCCTAAAATTAAATAATGTTGCGTATGAATTAAGCTGCTTCTTTAGCGTCACGTACCGCTGCAAGTGCGCGTGCAAATTTGGTTGGCACTTCGTTGAGCGTGCGAGCGAATTTCGCCAACAACTCTTCTCTGCCCAATGTAGATGCCAAGGCTTGTACACCTGCAACATCCATAACCTGATTTGGCATTGCGCCTGCTTTGATAACAAACTTATCGTTTGTTTTAGCAAAATTGTTCATGATTTTTGCTGCGGCAACTGGGTCTGTAGAAATACCAAACACCAATGGGCCTACCATTTGATCTGCTAAAGCAGAAAATGGAGTGCCATCTACCGCACGACGTACAAGCGTGTTTTTCAACACACGCAGATACACGCCTGATTTACGCGCTTCTGAACGCAAAACAGTCATATCTGCAACACCTATACCTCTATACTCAGCAAGAACAATTGCCTGTGCGGATGCTACTTGTGCACTCACTTCAGCAACGACTTCTTTTTTCTCTGTAAGATTGAGACTCAAGGTCTTTACTCCTTCCGTTAATAAAGCACAACACGAATGTATTGCACCGCTCACGGCGTCCTTATTCAGGGCATATTCATATCCTGTATCGGGTTCGCCATCTGCGTTGGTCACTGCGGTTAATAAACAGAGGAATAAAGTGTTGAAACCCCGTCACCCATTTATTTTCCGTGGCGATTAAATCCCTAAGGATACCAACGGTCTTTGATGTTCCTGTTGTATTGTGATGTCACGCCACAACAGGCCCAAAGTTCTTTTTTAGGCTGTTCGCCTAATATCTTTTATGCAACCAATGTTGCTTGGTCTACGCGTACACCAGGACCCATCGTGCTAGAGACAGATACTTTCTTCAAGTACACGCCTTTAGTAGAGGCTGGTTTTGCTTTGTTCAATGCATCTACCAATGCAGCCAAGTTGCCTTGCAATTGATCTACAGTAAATGAAGCGCGACCGATAGTGCAGTGAATGATACCGCCTTTGTCTGTGCGGTATTGCACTTGACCCGCTTTTGCATTTTTAACTGCAGCCGCAGCGTCTGGCGTCACGGTGCCCACTTTTGGGTTTGGCATCAAACCACGTGGACCCAACACTTGACCCAAAGCACCAACGATACGCATTGCATCTGGCGTAGCAATTGCCACGTCAAAATCTAACATACCGCCTTTAACTTGCTCAGCCAAATCTTCAAAACCTACAATGTCCGCACCAGCCGCTTTTGCCGCCTCCGCTTGCGCACCTTGTGCAAACACAGCTACGCGAGTAGTTTTACCTGTACCGTTAGGCAACACCAATGCACCACGTACCAATTGGTCTGATTTACGTGCATCGATACCTAAATTCACTACAGCATCCACTGATTCGTTAAATTTAGCTGTTGCACCTTCTTTTACCATACCCAATGCTTCTTGCACCGGATACAGTTTGTTGCGGTCTACTTTTGCACGCAACGCATCAATTCTTTTCGCCATGTTATACACCCTCCACTTCAATACCCATGCTACGCGCACTACCTGCAATCGTACGCACCGCTGCATCCATATCGGCCGCAGTCAGGTCAGGCATCTTAGTTTTAGCAATTTCTTCTGCTTGCGCACGTGTGATTTTGCCTACTTTATCGGTATGTGGACGTGCAGAACCTTTATCCAATTTCGCCGCTTTTTTGATCAAAATCGTCGCTGGCGGTGTTTTCATCACAAATGTGAAGCTCTTGTCCGCAAACGCTGTAATCACCACAGGAATTGGAAGACCTGGCTCAACACTTTGTGTTGCTGCGTTAAACGCTTTACAGAATTCCATGATATTCAAACCACGTTGACCCAATGCTGGACCAACTGGTGGGCTTGGGTTGGCTTTACCTGCAGGAATCTGCAGCTTGATGTAGCCAATGACTTTCTTTGCCATTATCTTACTCTCCTAAAATGGGTACAAACGCTTTTACAAAGCTCCCCGTTAAATACGAATCGCCCGCATCAGCAGGCAACTCACTTACTACACTTCTTTTTCGATCTGACTAAAGTCCAACTCTACCGGCGTTGCACGGCCAAAAATGACCACAGAAACGCGCAGTTTGTTTTTCTCGTAGTTCACTTCTTCCACACTGCCAGAGAAATCTTTGAATGGACCATCGATCACACGCACAGACTCACCTTTTTCAAAAGTCAGTTTTTGTGTTGGATTCGACTTACTGTCATCCATTCTTCTCAGAATGATTTCAACTTCTTTATCTTTGATTGGCGTTGGCTTTTGAGCTGTACCACCAATAAACGAAGTCACACGTGGCGTACTCTTTACCAAATGCCAACTCTCGTCAGTCATATCCATTTGCACCAATACATACCCAGGATACAAGCGACGTTCAGAAATCGTTTTTTGACCCGACTTCATTTCAATCACTTCTTCTACCGGCACCAAAATGTCGCCGAATTGATCTTGCAGACCAGAGCGCGCAATACGCTCCTCAAGTCCGGCTTTTACAGATTTTTCCATCCCAGAAAAGGCTTGGACTGCATACCAACGCATACTCATTAAGCACTCCGTCCCATTAACCACTGCACCATATAGGCAAAGCCGATATCCACCACCGCTAAAAAGGCAGCCATAATCAGCACCAACACAAACACGGCAATGGTAGTTTGAATCGTCTCTTTTCGTGTCGGCCACACCACGCGTTTAGCTTCAGCAACCGAGTCACCGACAAAGCCAAGCGCACTCTTGCCTAGCGGCGATGTCCACATCACAGCCAAGCCCGCTGCAATACCCGCCATTACCGCTAAAATGCGTAAGACGAGCGCTTTATCTTCCAAAAGATAAAAACCAGCAATCCCCGCTGCGACTAACAACAGGGATAACACTAGTTTCAATTTATCCATCATAAATGGTTCACTTAATTATAAAAGCAAACCACTTTTTCAAATGGTTTGCATTGTTATTTGGCAGGCCAAGAGGGTCTCGAACCCCCAACCCTCGGTTTTGGAGACCGATACTCTACCAATTGAGCTATTGGCCTGTACTCTTTAAAGCGAAAGCTGCACGGGTTGTAGCGCAGCTTTCACCTACATCAACAATTACTCGATGATTTTGGCAACAACGCCAGCACCAACGGTACGACCACCTTCAC